>Ga0209023_10000704_pt1 | contig 48862 bp, 55 predicted proteins | sample LakOneMetagenome_FD_187468 | JGI IMG/M metagenome (GOLD analysis project Ga0209023, IMG submission 187468) | Freshwater and sediment microbial communities from Lake Erie, Canada (SPAdes) (version 2) | ecosystem: Environmental > Aquatic > Freshwater > Lentic | place: Lake Erie, Canada... | reverse complement strand
GCGAGCGGGAGGGGGACTCCACCGGCGGATTGTAGCGCACCAGCCGCCCGGTCGAGGGCAGGAAGCCGCGATAGGGATCCTCGGCATAGACGCGGTTCTCGATCGCCCAGCCGTTCAACTGCACATCGTCCTGCGCGAGGGGCAGCTTCTCGCCATAGGCAACGCGGATCATCTGTTCGACAAGGTCGATCCCGGTGATGCACTCGGTGACGGGATGCTCCACCTGAAGCCGGGTGTTCATTTCAAGAAAGTAGAAACTCTCACCCGTTGGATCGGCACCGCTGACAATCAGTTCGACCGTGCCCGCCGAATAATAGCCCACCGCCCGCGCCAAGGCGACGCACTGTTCTCCCATCGCCTTGCGCATCTTCGGCGTGACGAAGGGCGACGGCGCTTCCTCTACAACCTTCTGGTGGCGCCGCTGGATCGAGCATTCGCGTTCGTTGAGATAGACGATATTGCCATGCTGATCGCCGAGGATTTGGATTTCGATGTGGCGCGGGTTGAGGATGAATTTCTCGATAAAGACACGGTCGTCGCCGAAGCTCGCCAGCCCCTCGCGCTTCGTTGCCTCGAACCCTTCGCGGACGTCCTTTTCGCTATAGGCAAGCCGCATGCCCTTGCCGCCACCGCCCGCCGACGCCTTCATCATCACCGGATAGCCGATTTCATCCGCGATCCGCACGGCATGTTCGGTATCGTCGATCTCCCCCACAAAGCCGGGGACGACATTCACGCCTGCTTCCAGAGCGAGTTTCTTGGACTCGATCTTGTCGCCCATCGCCGCGATTGCGCCAATCGGCGGGCCGATGAATGCGATGCCATTGTCCGCCAGCGCCTGCGCAAAGCTCGTCCGTTCGGAAAGGAAACCGTAACCCGGATGAACCGCCTCGGCGCCCGTCGCCTTGCAGGCCGCGATGATCTTGTCGGCCAGCAGATAGGATTGGGCAGCAGGCGAAGGCCCGATATGCACAGCCTCATCCGCCATGAAGACGAACGGGCTGCGCGCATCGGCATCCGAATAGACCGCAACCGTCGCGATCTCCATCTTCTTTGCGGTGCGGATGATGCGGCAGGCAATCTCGCCCCGATTGGCGATCAGGATTTTCTTGAACATGCTATTCGGCCGCTTCCAGAATATTGGTCCGCATTGGCTCCTCCGCCTCCATCGCCTTCAGCCCGAGCCGGGCAAAAAGGGCAGCATCCTTGCTGTCGCCGGCATTGGCAGTAGTCAGCAGCTTGTCCCCGGTGAAGATCGAATTGGCCCCGGCCATGAAGGCCAGCGCCTGCGTCGCATCCGACATGCTTTCGCGGCCCGCCGAAAGCCGGACCATCGATCGTGGCATGGTGATGCGCGCAACCGCGATCGTGCGGACGAATTCGATATCGTCGATCTTTGCGAGCGGCGTATCGGCCAGCATGTCACCCAGAACGGTTCCCTTGATCGGAATGAGGGCATTGACCGGCACGCTCTCGGGATGCCTTGGCAAAGTCGCAAGCGCATGAATGAAGCCGACGCGATCCTCGCGGGTTTCGCCCATGCCGACGATCCCGCCGCAGCAGACCGAAATCCCCGCCTTGCGCACTTCCTCCAGCGTGTCGAGCCGGTCCTGGAAGGTCCGCGTGGTGATCACATTGCCGTAATTCTCCGGCGACGTATCGATATTGTGATTATAGTAATCGAGCCCGGCCACACCCAGCAATTCGGCCTGTTCACGGCTGAGCATGCCGAGCGTCATGCAGGTTTCCAGCCCCAGCGCGCGGACACCTTCGACCATTTCGACAATCGCGGGCATATCCCGGTCCTTGGGGTTACGCCACGCCGCGCCCATGCAGAAGCGTTGCGAGCCCGCTGCCTTCGCTTCGCGGGCCGAGGCAAGCACGGCCTTCACGTCCATCAGCTTTTCGGCCTTGAGGCCGGTTTCGTCATGCGCGGACTGGCTGCAATAGCCGCAATCTTCCGGGCATCCGCCGGTCTTGATCGAAAGCAGGGTGCACAGCTGGACTTCGTCCGCCGCATGGTTTTCGCGATGGGCGGTCTGGGCGCGATATATGAGTTCGCCAAACGGCAGGTCGAACAGGTCCGCGATTTCGGCGCGGGTCCAGTCGTTTCTCGGGGTCATTCGGCGGCTTCCTGTTCGGGGGGCATATTGTGTCCAAGCAGGCGCAGCACATCCGCTGCGCATTCGACGACGTTGGTACCGGGGCCATAGATCCCGACGACACCGGCGTTTCTCAAAAATTCGTAATCCTGCGGCGGGATGACGCCGCCGGCGAAGACCTTGATGTCACCCCGCCCGGCCTCGCGGAGCAGCCGGATCAGTTCGGGGATGAGCGTCTTGTGCCCCGCGGCAAGCGACGAGGCGCCAATGGCATCGACTTGCTTTTCGAGGGCTAGCGCCAGCGCCTCCTCGGGCGTCTGGAACAGGGGGCCGGAGATTGCCTCGAACCCCATGTCCGTGAACGCAGAGGCGATCACGTTTGCGCCGCGATCATGCCCGTCCTGCCCCATCTTGGCGACCAGAAGCCGCGGCTTGCGGCCAAGCCGGCGGCTGACGGCATCGACGCCATCGACCACCTGGGCATAGCGGGCATCGTCCGCATAGGCCTTGCCATAGATGCCGGTGACCGGGGTCGGGGTCGTCGCGTAACGGCCGAAGGCGGATTCCATCGCATCCGAAATTTCGCCGAGCGTCGCACGGGCGCGGGCGGCATCGATGGCGAGCGCCAAGACGTTCGCTCCGCCCCGTGCACCCGCCGCCAGCACCTTGAGCGCCGCCTGGCACGCAGCCTCATCCCGCGATGCTTTCACCGCGCGGATACGGGCGATCTGGCCTTCGCGGACCTTGGCGTTGTCCACCTCAAGCGTGTCGAGATGCTCCTCGTTCGCCAGCTTGTACTTGTTGACGCCGACGATGACGTCCTCGCCCTTGTCGACTCGCGCTTGGCGAGCGGCGGCGGCTTCCTCGATCACGCGCTTTGGCATGCCGGTTGCCACCGCATTCGTCATGCCGCCCATTGCATCGACGTCCTCGATGATCGCCCAGGCCCGGTCGACCAGGTCGCTGGTGAGCGCTTCGATGTAATAGGACCCGCCGAGCGGATCGACGACCCTGGCGATCCCGCTTTCCTCTGCCAGCACGATCTGCGTGTTGCGGGCGATCCGCGCGGAAAAATCGGTGGGCAGCGCAATTGCCTCATCGAGTGCGTTGGTGTGGAGCGATTGCGTGCCTCCCAATGTCGCGGCCATCGCCTCGATCGTGGTGCGGATGACGTTGTTGTAGGGATCCTGCTCCTGCAAGGACACGCCCGAGGTCTGGCAATGGGTGCGGAGCATCTTGGAGCGCTCATCCTTCGCGCCAAGCCCATCCATCACCCGGTGCCAGAGCGTCCGCGCGGCCCGGAGCTTCGCCACTTCCATGAAGAAGTTCATGCCGATGCCGAAGAAGAAGCTCAGCCGCCCTGCAAAACCATCGATATCGAGCCCGGTCGCCATCGCGCGCTGCACATATTCCTTGCCGTCGGCAATGGTGAAGGCCAGCTCCTGCACTGCCGTCGCCCCGGCTTCGTGCATGTGATAACCGGAAATGGAAATACTGTTGAATTTCGGCATGTTGGCCGAGGTATATGCAATAATGTCCGAAACAATCCGCATCGAAGGCTCGGGCGGATAGATGTACGTGTTGCGGACCATGAACTCCTTCAGAATGTCGTTCTGGATCGTCCCGTCGAGCTTGTCCTGGGAAACCCCCTGCTCCTCGCCCGCCACGATGAAGAAGGCGAGGATCGGGATGACCGCGCCGTTCATCGTCATCGAAACGGACATCTGGTCGAGCGGAATGCCGTCGAACAGGATCTTCATATCCTCGACACTGTCGATCGCGACGCCTGCCTTGCCGACATCGCCCAATACGCGCGGATGATCGCTGTCATAGCCACGATGCGTCGCCAGATCGAAGGCGACCGAAAGCCCCTTCTGACCCGCCGCAAGGTTCCGCCTGTAAAAGGCATTCGAGTCCTCGGCGGTCGAGAAACCGGCATATTGCCGGATCGTCCAGGGCCGCCCGGCATACATCGAGGCGCGGACGCCGCGCGTGAACGGCGCAAAACCGGGAAGGCCGGGATCGTGCGCGTCATCCGCCGTATAGAGCGGCTTGACCGCAATACCCTCCGGCGTGTGCCAGGTCAGGTCCTTGCCCTTGACCTCTTTGGCCGCTGCAGCCTTCCAGTCGTCGATATTGGCCATCCTATTTGCCCTTGAACTCCGGCTTGCGTTTCTGGAGGAAGGACATGCCGCCTTCCATCGCATCTGCGCTCGCCCCTGCTATCCGCTGGCCCTCGGCCTCGCGGAGGAGCGCGCTGGCATAGTCGCCATCGAGCGCGGCCGCGATATTCTGGCGCATGATGCCGAGTGCAAGCGTCGGGCCATTGGCCAGTCGCACGGCAAGCGCCTGCGCTTCTTCCGCCAGAACGGCATCGTCGACGCATTTGTAGATCAGGCCCCAATCGGCGGCCTGCTCGCCCGAAATCTTTTCGCCCAGCATCATCATCTGCGTCGCGCGCGCCTTGCCGAGCAACCGCGTGAGCATCCAGCTCGCCCCGCCATCGGGCACCAGCCCGATATTGACGAACGCCTGGAGGAAATAGGCGGACTTGCCCGCAATCGCGAAATCGCTGCACAGCGCAAGGCTGCACCCGACACCGGCTGCCGGGCCGTTCACTGCCGTGATGACGGGAACATTGAGCCGCGCGAGCTTCAGCATCGTCGGATTGTAGTGCCGCGTCAGCGCGCCATAGGGACCGCCCCCGCCTGCCAGCGCGGAACCCTCGCCGCGCGCCTGAAGGTCCGCGCCCGAACAGAAGGCCCTGCCCTCGCCCGTGATAAGCACGACCCGCGCACCCTCCAAAGCGTCAAGCGCTTCGGAGATCTCGTCCGCCATCTGCGGCGGCATCGCATTCAGCCGCTCCGGGCGGTTGAGGGTGATCGTCGCGATGTTGTCTGCGATGGTGAATTTGATCGTTTCGTAGGCCATTCCCTGGATTCTCCATCTCTTTCAAACTCGTCATGCTGAACTTGTTTCAGCATCCAAAAACTCGAACCCGCCAAGCCTTGCTCCATCGTGATCATGGATCCTGAAACAAGTTCAGGATGACGATGAGGCCGGGCACGCGGGCTAATGCCCCTTCGGCGTCTCCATGATTTCGGTCAGCATCCCGCCCATGTCCCTTGGGTGGACGAAAAAGATCAAAGTCCCATGCGCCCCAATCCGCGGTTCGCCGAGGACCTTTTTGCCCATCGCCTCGAACTCGGCCTTGGCAGCGTGGATGTCGGGCACTTCGAAACAGACATGATGCTGCCCGCCGAGCGGATTCTTGGCGAGAAAGCCGTGGATCGGCGAGTCCGCGCCCAGCGGCTCGATCAGTTCGATCTGGCTGTTGGGCGTATCGACAAAGCAAACCTTCACGCCCTGCGTCGGCATGTCGAACGGCTCATGAATCTTTGTCGCCCCCATCACATCACGCCAATGAGCGATGCTTTCCGGGATCGACGGCGTTGCAACGCCGATATGGTTGAGGCGGCCCAGTTTCATTAGATCATCTCCATCAATTTCAGGCCCGCCAAAGTCCAAAGAGCAAATGTCGCAATCAGAGCGAATAGAGCCATCCAGTAGGCCTTTGGACTATCTTGCAGCCTTAGTTCTGTTTTCCGCCATCTGACTAGTTTCTGATCAATCGCCTTCCCGATATTTGGAGCCAAGTTGGTGACCGCCCCAAAACATGCAATTGTAGCCAACGGAATTATCAAGCGCTGGTCCAAAAACACTGATATCACAATCCCAAGGGCGCAAAGCAGCAGGACAGCTTTCCCGGCGATTGCAAGCCAATCCCACTTGGTCAAAGCGGGATGTTGTCGTGCTTCTTCCATGGATTCTCCAATGTCTTGTTCCGCAGCTTCCGCAACCCCAGCGCAATCCGCCGCCGCGTCGAGTGCGGCATGATCACTTCGTCGATGAACCCCTTGCTTGCCGCCACGAACGGGTTGGCGAAGCGATCCTCATATTCCTTCGTCCGCTCGGCGATCTTTTCGGGGTCTCCGATGTCGGAGCGGAAGATGATTTCCACCGCGCCCTTCGCGCCCATCACGGCGATTTCCGCCGTCGGCCAGGCATAGTTCAGATCGCCGCGCAGATGCTTTGACGCCATGACGTCATAGGCCCCGCCATAGGCCTTGCGCGTGATCACGGTGATCTTGGGCACGGTCGCTTCGGCATAGGCGAAGAGCAGTTTCGCGCCATGCTTGATGATCCCCGAATGCTCCTGCCCGACGCCCGGCAGGAAGCCCGGCACGTCGACAAAGGTGAGGATCGGAATTTCGAACGCATCGCAGAAACGCACGAAGCGCGCACCCTTCTTCGAGGAATTGATATCAAGGCAGCCCGCCAGCACCATCGGCTGGTTCGCGACCACGCCCACGGTCCGCCCCTCGATCCGTCCGAAGCCGACAATGATATTGCCGGCATGGGTCGGCTGGATCTCGAAGAAATCGCCTTCGTCGAGAGTCTTGCGGATGACCTCGTGCATGTCATAGGGCTGGTTGGCATTGGCCGGGATCAGCGTGTCGAGGCTCGCTTCGTGCCTGTCCCAGGCGTCGGCGGTCGGCCTTTCCGGCACCGGCATGCGGTTATTTTCGGGAAGAAAATCGAAGAAATCGCGCGCAGCAAGCAGCGCCTCGATATCATTCTCGAACGCCACATCGGCGACGCCGGATTTGGTCGTATGCGTGATCGCGCCGCCGAGCTCTTCCTGCGTCACGACTTCGTTGGTGACGGTCTTCACCACGTCCGGCCCCGTCACGAACATGTAGCTGCTGTCCTTCACCATGAAGATGAAGTCGGTCATGGCCGGCGAATAGACCGCGCCGCCCGCGCAGGGGCCCATGATCAGGCTGATCTGCGGCACGACGCCCGAGGCCAGCACGTTGCGCTGGAACACTTCGGCATAGCCGCCAAGGCTGGCCACGCCTTCCTGAATGCGCGCGCCGCCGGAGTCATTGAGACCGATGACCGGCGCCCCGACCTTCATCGCATTGTCCATCACCTTGCAGATCTTCTGTGCATGGCGTTCGGAGAGCGATCCGCCGAAGACGGTGAAATCCTGCGAGAAGACGAACACCAGCCGCCCGTTGATCGTTCCCGATCCAGTGACGACGCCATCGCCCATGATCTTGGTGTCCTGCATCCCGAAATCGGTGCAGTTATGCTCGACATACATGTCGAGTTCCTCGAACGAGCCTTCGTCGAGCAGGATATCGAGCCGCTCGCGCGCGGTAAGCCGACCCTTGGCGTGCTGCGCGTCGATCCGCTTCTGCCCGCCGCCAAGCCGCGCCGCCGCGCGCCGCTTTTCGAGTTCTGCAATGTTGGAGGACATGGCCTTCCCCTATCGTCAAAGCCCATGTTCTTGCCGCGCAGGGCGCAAAAAGCAAATGTGAATTTGCAAAGTTGCAAACATGTACTTTGCAAATACGACCGTTCCCGATATATGCCCCTCCATGACGACCTCGTCTTTCTTCGCGCCTTCGCGTCTTCGCGCGAACCCAACCCTTTCCTTGTTTCGCGCGAAGACGCGAAGGCGCGAAGGCTGGCTATGACCAAGCGCCGGATTTTCGCTGGAGAGCGTTTGAAGCGGCTGAGGGATGATCGGGGCTTCAGGCAGGCGGAAATGGCCGCCCGGCTGGGGATCAGCGTTTCCTACCTCTCGCAGCTCGAACATGACGACCGCCCGCTGACGGCGGCCCTGCTCGAGGCGTTGGCGCGCGATTTCCCGATCGACTGGGATGCGTTCGAGGAAGATACGGCCACGCGCCGGTTTGCCGCACTGCGCGAGGCTGCGGCCGACCCGCTCTTCACCACCAGCCTTACGCCCGAGCAGCTGACGCGCGTTGCCGAGCAGCAGCCCGCGCTGGCCGACCAGTTCATCCAGCTCCACGCCGCCTACAGGCGGGCCGGAGAGCGGATCCAGATCGTCGATGAGGCGATGTCGAGCGACAATGTGGGCGGCAGCCGCCTTCCCTGGGAGGAGGTTCGCGACTGGTTCCACGACGCGGGCAATTATGTCGATCCGCTCGACCGCGCGGCGGAGGCGCTTGCCGCGCGGCTCAAGGGCAATAGCCCAACCACCGAGGCGCTTGAGCACCACCTTCGCCGCGACCTCGGGATTTCGCTCATTTACCAGACGGCCCCGGGCTTGCGCGAGTTCGATGCGACGATGCGCCACCTGATCGTCGACCAGGGCCAGCCCGCCGAAAGCCAGCGTTTCCAGCTTGCGCACCAGTTGGCAGCCATTGCGCTCAGGCGAGAGATTTCGGGCGTGGTGGAAGGCGCGCACTTGCGCACGGCAGCCGCGCGGCAATTGCTGTTCGTCGGGCTTGCGAACTATGCCGCGGGCGCGCTGTTGATGCCCTATGCCCGGTTCCGCGAGGCCGCACGCAGCATGCGTCACGATATCGACCGGCTGCGGCAGAGTTTCGGCGTCAGCTTCGAACAGGCCTGCCATCGGCTTTCGACGCTGCAACGGCCGGGGCTGCGTGGCATTCCCTTCTTCTTCTGCCGGGTCGATATGGCGGGCAACATCACCAAGCGCCATTCGGCGACACGGCTGCAATTCGCGCGCTTCGGCGGCGCCTGCCCGTTGTGGATCGTGCACGAGGCGGTCGCGATCCCCGATCGCATCCTTGTCCAGCTCGCCGAGACGCCCGACGGGGTTCGCTATGTTTCGATGGCCAAGGGTCTTGTGAAGCCCTCGGGCAGCTATGATCGCAGCCCGCGCCGCTATGCCGTGGCGCTGGGGTGCGAAGCGGATCATGCGCGCGAATTCATCTATGCCGACGGGCTTGACCTTGCGTCGGACCGGGCGGCAACGCGGATCGGCATTTCCTGCCGCCTCTGCCCTCGCCCCGACTGCGACCAGCGCGCCTTTCCGCCTTCGGATCGCGAGATCATCGTCGATCCGGACCGGCGGGACGTTGTGCCCTATCGGATCGGTTAGCTCAGACCTTCACGATCCCGTGTTTGATCAGGCTATTGGCCGTATCGAGGATCACCTGCTCGGGCGGGCGGGCGACCCAGCCAAGCACTTCCCTGGCGTGGGTTGCATCCATGTTGCGGACATTGCCCAATTCGCCCACCACCTGCTTCACGACCGGATCGAACAGCGCAACGATCCGGACTAGAAAATCGGGGAGCTTGCGCGTCGGCACCTTCTTTGCCTGATCACCCAGATTGGCCTTCAGGATGCGGGCCACGTCGATCATCTTCAGGAACGGCCCAGAACAGACAAAGCGCTCCCCGGCCATATCGGGCGCATTGAGCGCCTGGACATGCAGGTCGGCAACATCGCGAACATCGACGATCCCGAAGCCGAAATCCGGGCAACCGGGAAGCGCACCCTCGAGCAGCTTCTTCACCACTTCGAGCGAAGGCGAGAAATCGTTGCTGACCACCGGCCCCAGCACTGCTGCGGGGCAGATCGCAACATATTCGATACCGCCGCCCTCGGCCGCGACCCAATCGCGCGCGGCCCGTTCGGCAATCGTCTTCGATTTCACATAGGCATAGGCATCCGGGCCATCGACGTCGGTCCAGTCCTTCTCGGTATAGGTCCGGCTCCCCTTGCCATGGCCGTAGGCAATGGCTGCGGCCGATGAGGTCATTACGAAACGCTTCACGCCCGCTGCCTTTGCAAAGCGAAGCGCGCGCAAGGCGCCTTCGCGCGCGGGAAGGATCAATTCGTCCTCATGCTTTGGCGCGTTGGGCGGAATCGGCGAGGCAATATGCGCGACATGGCTGCACCCCGCCATCGCCTCGGCCCAGCCCGCATCATTCATCAATTCGGCGGCGAAGAATTTGACCTTGCTGTCATCAACGCCGAGCGATTTGCGAACCTCGGCTTCGCGCGCGAGGTTGCGGATCGTGGTGTGGACCGTCCAGCCCTCGGCCACAAGCTGGCGGATCACGAAGCCGCCAATATAGCCGCTGCCACCCGTGACCAGAACCGTCCCCGTCATCATCGCTCTCCTCGCATTTTTTCACAGGCTAGTGGCAAATTGAAACGCGTTCAATCGACTATCGGGGCTTGCCCTGAACGGCGGGTTAGCCAATAGACACACCAGCAAAATGGAGTGCAGGATGGACGGACAGGATCTTTTCCCGGTTCCCGCAGAATGGGCAAAAAAGGCTCGGATCAACGCAGACAAATATACGCAGCTCTATGGCCGCGCGTTGGGCGATCCGGGGACGTTCTGGCTCGAACAGGCAAAAAGGCTCGACTGGATCAAGCGGCCTGAAATTGCCGGCGACTGGTCCTTTGACGCCACGACCTTCCACATTCAATGGTTCTCCGACGGCAAGATCAATGCCGCCGCCAATTGCATCGACCGCCACCTTTCGACCCGCGGCGAGCAAATCGCGATCATCTGGGAACCCGACGATCCCAAGGAACAGCCTCGCACCTTCACCTATCGCCAGCTTCATGCCGAAGTGTGCCGCTTTGCCAATGTCCTGAAGGCGCAAGGCGTCGAAAAGGGCGATCGCGTGACGATCTACATGCCGATGATCCCCGAAGCGGCGTTTGCGCTGCTTGCCTGCGCGCGGATCGGGGCGATCCATTCGGTCATCTTCGGCGGCTTTTCCCCCGATTCGATCGCTGGCCGCGTCCAGGACTGCGATTCCGCCTATATCGTGACGGCTGACGAGGGACGGCGCGGCGGCAAATCAGTGCCCCTCAAGGCCAATGTCGACGAAGCAGCGCCGCAATGCCCCAGCCTGAAGCGCGTCATCGTCGTCAAGGCGACCGGCAATCACGTCGTCATGCAGCCGGGCCGGGATATCTGGTACCACGAAGCGGCCGCCTCGGTGCCGGAAACCTGCCCCGTCGAGGCGATGGGCGCGGAAGACCCGCTGTTCATCCTCTATACGTCCGGCTCCACTGGAAAGCCCAAGGGCGTGCTCCACACGACCGGCGGCTATCTTCTCTGGGCAAGCCTGACGCATGAACTCGCCTTTGACTATCGCGCAGGTGACGTCTGGTGGTGCGCGGCCGATATCGGGTGGGTGACCGGACATAGCTATATCCTCTACGGCCCGCTTGCGAATGGCGCGACGACGTTGATGTATGAGGGCGTACCCAACTGGCCGACGCCGAGCCGGATCTGGGAGGTGTGCGACCGGCATCAGGTCCATACGGTCTACACTGCCCCCACAGTCCTGCGCGCGCTGATGCGCGAAGGCGACGAATATGTCACAAAGACATCGCGCAAATCATTGAAACTACTTGGAACTGTGGGCGAACCGATCAACCCCGAGGCTTGGCGCTGGTACCATAGTGTTGTCGGCGAAGGGCGCTGCCCGATCATCGACACCTGGTGGCAGACCGAGACGGGTGCAGCGCTGATCGCGCCGATGCCCGGAGCGACCGACCTGAAACCGGGCTCCGCCACCAAGCCGATGCCGGGCATCGAGCCGCAGCTCGTCGATGCAGAGGGCAAGGTGCTACACGGCGCGACCAGCGGCAATCTGTGCATCGTCAGGAGCTGGCCAGGGCAGATGCGGACGGTCTGGAACGACCACCAGCGCTTTTTCGAGACCTATTTCACCACCTATCCCGGCAAATATTTCACCGGAGACGGCGCCCGCCGCGACGAGGACGGCTATTGGTGGATCACGGGCCGGGTCGATGATGTCATCAACGTCTCCGGCCACCGCATGGGAACGGCGGAAGTCGAAAGCGCGCTCGTGCTGCATCCCAAGGTGGCCGAAGCCGCGGTTGTCGGCTTTCCGCACGACATCAAGGGCCAGGGCATTTACGCCTATGTGACGCTCAACGCCGGCGATACGGCAAGCGACGATCTCCGCAGGGAGTTGAGCAGCTGGGTCAGGAAGGAAATCGGCCCGATCGCAACTCCCGACGCCATCCAGTTCGCGCCGGGCCTTCCCAAGACCCGATCGGGCAAGATCATGCGGCGGATATTGCGCAAGATTGCCGAAGGCGATGTCGCCAACCTGGGGGATACGACGACGTTGGCAGACCCGTCGGTCGTGGACGATCTGGTGGCGAACCGGCTAGGCTGAGCCCCTTTTTCCGGGGCTTCTGCACCCTATATAGGGCAAATGGCTACTCACCCCGCCCTCCAACCGAGCCTCTACATTCCCCATGGCGGAGGCCCCTGCTTCTTCATGGACGATCCGAACGGGCTGTGGACAAGCATGGAGGCTTATTTACGGGCTCTTCCTGCAAGCCTACCCGCAGTTCCCAAAGCGATCCTTGTGGTATCGGCACATTGGGAGACGGACGGATTTTGCTTCACAAGCGCCGCGCAGCCGTCCCTCGTCTACGACTATTACAATTTCCCGCCGCACACTTACGAGCTGCGATACGATGTGCCCGGATCGCCCGAACTGGCCCGGCGCGCAGCCACCCTACTCTCGAATGCCGGATTCGGAGCTGATGTCGATCCATTGCGGGGGCTCGACCATGGCGTATTTGTTCCGCTCAAGGTAGCATTTCCAGAGGCCCGTATCCCGGTCGTTGAAATGTCGCTCGATGCGAGCCTCGATCCAGCGGTCCACTGCCGGGCAGGCGGCGTACTTGCGCCATTACGCGAAGAGGGCATCCTGATCATCGGCTCGGGCATGAGCTTTCACAATATGCGCGCCTATGGCGATCCGCGCGCCACCGCTGCATCCAAAGAGTTCGACGATTGGCTGCTTCGCGCGGCCACAGCGGATGCCGCCACGCGCGAGGGAATGCTGCGGCACTGGAGCGAAGCGCCGGCCGGGCACTTTTCGCATCCGCGCGAGGAACATCTGCTGCCGCTCATGGTCGCGGCCGGCGCTTCGTCTGTGCCCGGTGTCCGCCAATTCGGCGAACTTGTGCTCGAAACCGCGATTTCCGGCTTTGCCTTTGCTTGACGCCGCTATTTCAGCAGCACCAATTCCTCCGCCATGCTCGGATGCAACGCGACTGTGTCGTCGAAGGCCGCCTTGGTGAGGCCTGCCTTGACTGCGATCGCCGCGGCCTGGAGGATTTCGGAGCTGTCGGGTCCGATCAGGTGGAGGCCGACGACCTTCTCTTCCGGCCCGGCCGTGATCATCTTGTAGAGCCCGCGCTCCTGCCGGCCCGAGACGACATTCTTCATCGGCCGGAAATCGCTGCGATACACTTTCACCGCGTCGCCGAATTCCGCGCGCGCCTGCACCTCGGTCAACCCCACGCCGGAGATCGGCGGGCTTGCAAAGACCGCAGTGGGGATCGCGCGATAATCGACGGTGCGTTTCAATCCGCCAAACACAGTGTCGGCAAAGGCATGGCCCTCGCGGATTGCAACCGGCGTCAGCTGGACACGGTTGGTCACGTCGCCCACGGCGTAAATGCTCGGCACCGATGACCGATTATACTCGTCGACAACCACCGCGCCTGCCTTGTCGAGTGCGACGCCTGCCGCTTCCAGCCCGAGCCCCTTGGTGTTGGGATTGCGCCCGGCGGCACACAGGACAAGGTCAGTCTCGAACAGCCCCTGTTCGCCGCCGTCGACGATCAGGCAGCCGTCTTCGCCGCGGGTTATCGACTTGAGCGGAAAGTTGAAGCGCAGGTCTATGCCCTTCTTGCGCGTCAGGCCGACAAGGTGATCGACAATCTCCTCATCATAGCCGCGCAGCATCCGGTCTCCGCGCGTGACAAGCGTTACATGAACGCCGAACGCGTGAAGGATTCCCGCAAATTCGTTGGCAATATAGCCGGCGCCGACAATCATCGCCCGCCTCGGCAGCGCCTCCAGGTGGAAAATCTCGTTCGAGCTGATGCCGAGTTCCGCGCCCGGCACGTCGGGCCGCGCGGGCCAGGCACCGGTTGCGATCAATATGGTTTTCGCGCTGATTTCGCGGCCGCTGGCCAGCCGCACAGCGTTCGGCCCCGCCACAGTCGCCCGTTCGGCGAAAATCTCGACGCGATTATTGTCGAGGCCCTGCGTATAGAGCCCTTCGAGGCGCGATACGTCCTTCTGGACAAGATCGCGCAGCCGCGGCCAGTTGAAGCTCGCGCCCTCGATGTCCCAGCCGAAGCTCGCGGCCTCGTGCAGATCCTCAGCGAAATGCGCGCCATAAACCAGCATCTTTTTCGGCACGCAGCCGCGAATGACGCAGGTGCCGCCCACGCGATATTCCTCCGCCACCGCCACGCGCGCGCCATGCTGCGCGGCAATCCGCGCAGCACGCACGCCGCCCGAACCGGCGCCGATCACAAACAGGTCAAAATCGAAAGTCATGCAGGTGCTCCGTTCCGGACGGCGATTTAGGGGCGCAGGCGCGCCACCGCCAATGCCTTTTTGCTATCACAGTGATCGACCTGGCTTTCAGCGCCGGGCGAGCCAGAGCTTGTGGCCGGGAAAATCGGTGACGATCACGAAATGGCGCAGGATGTTCACGCCGATATTGGCGTCGGTCTGGCTGTCCTGTTCGTCGATCGCCGCGCGGACATCGGTGAAGGTCTTGCCCGCAACGGTTACGCTCGAAAGCTTCACGATGTCGCGGTCGATCGATCCGCCAATGCCGCCGCCCTTCTTCCGTTCGATCACCCGGCCCGGTGTGCCGATCCCCAACCGGTTGGCGGCCTGCCGCCCGATCATCACCTCGCTGCCATTGCCAAGGTCGAACGCAGCCTGGATCCCCGCATGACCCTCGATCGTGACAGGAAAGCCCTCGATCCCGCGATAGGTAACCAATGGCAGCAATGTGCCCTTCGGCTTCGCGGCGCTGGCAAGCTTTCGGATCGTGCCCCCTTCGATGTCCAGCCGGAAACGCCCGGCATCGAAAAAGTCCCTGCCAAGGATCAGCGAAACCTTGGTGCCGACCAACCGCGCCGATAGATCTTCGAGATCGAGGACGGCAACGGTCAGGCCTTTGAGATCGGTTTCCACAGCATGAATGTTCACGCCCTCTGCGAAGCGCACCTTGTCCTCGCCACCCGAGCCTTTGACGGTTTCATTGCCCATCAGGGCAAGACCAAGCGACCTGGCGAAATCGTCATCGACGAATGTCGCTTCCGCCGCGGAATCGAGCAGCGCCTCAACCTGCCGACCGTTTATCGTCACCGGGACGAACAATCGGTCGCCCCGCACGACAAGCCGATGCTCGCGATCCGCCGCCGCCGGGAGCGAAATTCCGAGCGCCAGCAGCGCCAAAACCAGCTTCACCCTCATTGCCTCCCTGCCCTTTCCTAGCCGAATGCACGCGCCATGAGCGCGTTGGTCGAGGCGTCGAAGGTTGCCGCATCGCTATCCATCGCCTTGGCCATTTCCTTGCCGAGTTCGACACCGAACTGGTCGAAGGGGTTGATGCCAAGCAGCACAGCGTTGGCAAACACCCGGTGTTCGTAAAATGCAATCAGCGCGCCCAGCGTGCGCGGATCGAGCTGTTCGAGCAGCAGCGTGGTTGAAGGCCGATCGCCCGCATAGGCGCGCGCGCCATCCGCATTGGCCCTGCCTGCCATCAACGCCGCGCCTTGCGCAAAGCAATTGTTGAGCAGCTGGCGATGATGCGCTTCATCCAGATCGTGGCCGGGTTCGATACAGGCAATGAATTCGACCGGCACAAGGCGCGTGCCCTGGTGAAGCAGTTGGAATACGGCGTGCTGCGCGTCGGTCCCCACCCCGCCCCAGGTGATGGCCGCGGAATCCCTGCCGAGCGGCCGGCCATCGGCGGTGACGGACTTGCCATTCGATTCCATTTCCAACTGCTGAAGATAGGATGGCAGCAGCCGCAGACGCTCATCATAGGCAAAGACGGCACGCGTCTCGCACCCGCGCGCCTGCGCATAGTAAAGGTCCGCGCAAGCCGCGATAAAGGGCGCATTCTCAAGGAACGGTGCCAACCGGAAATGCCTGTCCATTTCGGCCGCGCCCTCGAGCATTTCCTCAAAGGCGTTCCAGCCCAGCGCGACCGCCGCTGGAAAGCCGATGCTCGACCAGAGCGAATAACGCCCGCCAACACTCTCGCTGAACGGCAGAATCCGGGTTTCGTCGACACCCCAGTCAAAGGCTTTTTGCGGGTTCGCGGTCAGGGCAATTACGCGCCCCTGCGCGTCCTCTACGCCCGCCGCGATCATCCAGTTGAGTGCGCTTTCGGCATTGAGCATCGTTTCTGTCGTCGTGAAGGTCTTCGATGCCACGGCAAGCAATGTCTTGTGCGGATCGAAACGGTCGAAGACTTCCTTCAGCGCCGCGCCATCGACATTGGAGACAATCGCAACATCATAGCGACCGGCATCGCGCCCCAGCGCATCGACAAGGAGGTTCGGCCCCAGCGCCGATCCGCCGATACCGATATGGAGGATGTGGCGGATATCGCCCAGCGCGCCCGCTTCGATCGCATCGATCAGGCTGCGCATCCGGCCATGAAAGGCCTTTGCCCGCTGCACGCTTTCGGCGGCGCCCTCGCCCCGTTCCGCAGTGTGTTCCGCTGCGCGGCCTTCGGTCGGGTTAACGATGCGGCCGCCGAACAGGTCATCGCGCTTGGCAGCCAATTTCCGTTCTGTCGCCAGCGCCTCGAAACCCGCCAGCAAGTGTGGGGTCAGGTGCGTCTTTGCCCAGTCGAACCAGATCCCGGCAACACCAAGCGACAGCGCTTCGACGCGCCCCGGATCTGCGGCAAAAAGCTCGGTCAGAGAGGGCGGCGGCCCGGATTCGAGGAATGTCCAGTCGCCCGCGGTCATACTGTCTGTCTCCCTGTCGCGTGAGCCTGTCTCCTAGACAGGATATCCGGAGCAAACCAGCCCCGCTTGACGCGGTGGCGACAAAAACGCAGAGCGCAACGCCATGACCAAACCGAAAACCACCGCAAAACAGGAAGGCAGCTTTACGTCCTTTCTCGTGAAGCTCGCCGTCTTTGTTCTCATCCTGCGCAGCTTTATCTTCTCGCCGTTCAGCATTCCCTCTGAATCGATGCTGCCGCGCCTTTTGATTGGCGATTATCTGATCGTCGCGAAATGGCCTTACGGCTTCACGCATTATTCGATCCCCTTCTCGCCGGCGCTCTGGAGCGGACGGATATTCGGGCGCGACCCCGAGCGCGGCGATGTCGTGGTGTTCAAGGCGCCACCAAACCAGAACCAGGACTATATCAAGCGCGTGATCGGACTTCCCGGTGACCTGATCGAAGTGCGTAACGGACAGGTCGTCCTGAACGGCACGCCGATCCCGAAGAAGCGGATCGCCGATTTCATCGAACCGTTGACCGACAACAGCGCCTGCAAGAAATCGGATGCCGTGCAGTTCCGCGAAAAGGCCAGCGACGGGAGCGAGCGTTGCCGCTATCCGCGCTACCGGGAAACCTTGCCCAACGGCAAAAGCTATGACGTGCTCGATCTCGGTACGATCCCGGCAGACGATACGCAGGTCTATTCGGTCCCGGCGGACCATGTTTTCCTGATGGGCGACAATCGCGATCGCAGCGCCGACAGCCGCTACCCCGCCGTCGAAGGCGCGGGGATCGGGATCGTCCCGACCGAGAACATCATCGGCCGCGCGTGGTTCTCGGTCTTCTCGACCGATGGCAGCGCGGAGTGGCTCAAACCCTGGACCTGGTTCTCCGCCGCACGCTGGAAGCGCATCGGTGAGGGCTTTTGAGCGACGTCACGGCCTGGCTTGAAGGCGCTCTGGGCGTCGTCCCTCGCGACCCATTGCTCTACACACGCGCCCTGACTCATGGCAGCCACGGCAGCGATACCTATGAACGGCTCGAATTCCTGGGCGACCGCGTTCTGGGGCTGGTGATCGCGGACTGGCTCTATGCCACTTACGAAAACGACGCCGAAGGCAAGCTGTCCTTCCGCCTCAATGCCCTGGTCACCCGCGCGAGTTGTGCGCAGGTGGGGCGTGAAATCGGGGTCATCCCCTTCATCAGGCTCGGCAAGCAGGCGCGGGACGACGGCGCCTATGACAGCGACAATGTCATCGGTGACGTGATCGAGGCGCTGATCGGCGCGCTCTGGCTCGATCACGGCCTGGAACCGGCCCGTGCCTTCATCCGCAAGCACTGGGCCGCCCTGATGGAAGGCCAGCAAAGTGCGCCGCGCCATCCCAAATCGGCGCTTCAGGAATGGGCAGCAGCGCACAATCGCAAGCCGCCCGTCTACACGATCACGGATCGCTCTGGCCCGCACCATGCGCCGCGCTTCACGGTCACGGTTTCGCTCGGCTCCGCGGGCGAAGCGTCCGCCGAGGGAAGCTCGAAACAGGAAGCCGAAACCGCCGCCGCCGCCGCAATGCTCGGGAAACTGAAATGACACAGAAGTGCGGCGTGATTGCCATTGTCGGCGCGCCCAATGCGGGCAAGTCGACGCTCGTCAACGCGCTGGTCGGGCAGAAAGTCGCGATCGTTTCGCCCAAGGCGCAGACAACCCGCGTTCGGCTGATGGGCATCGCGATCGAGGGCGAAACCCAGATGATGCTGGTCGATACGCCCGGCATCTTCGAGCCGAAGCGGCGGCTCGACCGGGCAATGGTGCAGGCGGCGTGGGGCGGCGCGTCCGAAGCCGACCTTATCGCCCTGGTCGTTGATGGCAAAGGCGGGCTTGGCCCCAAGGTCGAGCCGATCGCACAGGCTTTGAAGGACCGGCCCGAACCCAAGATCCTGATCATCAACAAGGTCGATATCGCCGACAAGGCCAAGCTTCTGGTCCATGCCGAACGGCTCAACCAATGGGCGAAGTTCGATGAGACCTGGTTCGTGAGCGCTGCAACCGGGGACGGGATGGCCGAACTCAAGACGGCGCTGGCCAAGGCCATGCCCGAAGGCCCCTGGCATTTCCCCGAAGACCAGGTGTCCGATGCGACCGACCGGATGAACGCAGCCGAAATCACCCGCGAACAGCTTTACCTCCAACTCCATGCCGAACTGCCCTATGCAAGCAGCGTCGAGACTGAGAAATATACCGAGCGCGAGGACGGATCGGTCGAGATCCACCAGCAGATACTTGTCGAACGCCCGACGCAACGCGCGATCATCCTCGGCAAGGGCGGCGCCCGCCTCAAGGAAATCGGTTCAGTCGCACGCAAGGAAATCGCGATTTCACTCGGCCGCCGTGTGCACCTCTATCTGCATGTGAAGGTCAATCCCAAATGGGACGATGACCGGGCGCACTACCGCGACATCGGGCTCGACTGGGTGGACTAAGCCAACATTTCCTCCACCCAGGCAGGCACCAGATCCCCTGCCTGCCCCATCCGGCTGGCGTGAAACATGATGCTCCCCTGCGAGGGTTCGAGATTGAGTTCGAGCGTCTTCGCGCCGTAATAGCGCGCGGTCTGGACATAGCCCGCTGCCGGATAAACCGCCCCCGACGTGCCGATCGAGACGAACAGATCGCAGCGCTGGATTGCGCGGTCGATCTCGTCCATCCGATAAGGCATTTCGCCGAACCAGACGATATCCGGGCGAAGCGCAGCCTCGCCGCAGGACGGGCAGGCAGGCCGGTCGAGCAGCGATGCGCGCCACTCGTTCCTGGCGTCACAGGCGGTGCACCAGGCCGAGAGGTGTTCGCCATGCATGTGGATCAGCCGCCGGGCGCCCGCGCGTTCGTGCAGGTCATCGACATTCTGGGTCACGATCGTGAGTTCACCCGGCCAGGTCGAATCGAGATGTGCCAGCGCCCAATGGGCGGCGTTGGGCTGGGCCTTCTGGATATTTTCGCGCCGCATGTCGTAGAAACGCAGGACAAGGTCCGGATCGCGGGCAAAGGCTTCGGGTGTCGCGACATCCTCGACCCGGTGCTGTTCCCAAAGGCCACCGGCATCGCGGAAGGTGCCGATCCCGCTTTCGGCGGAAATCCCCGCGCCGGTGAGGATCACGATATTGCGGATGTCGTCCATCTCGCCCATGAAGCACATGACGGAAGGATCAGGCAAGCATGACGAGCATTGGCATTATCGGCAGCGCGGGCCGCATGGGGCACGCGCTCGAATCGGCAGCGGTGGAAGCGGGGATTTTTGTCTCTGGAGGGATCGACAAGGACGGCGATCCGATCGCACTTGCGAAGATTGCTGATGTGCTGCTCGACTTTTCCTCTCCATCCGCGCTGGTCGACAATATCGGCGCAGCCGTCGCGGCGGGCACGCCCATCCTTGTCGGCACCACCGGCCTTGAAGAGCATCATCACCAGGCAATCGACGATGCCGCGCGGCATGTCGCCGTACTCCAGACGGGTAACACATCGCTTGGCGTCACGCTTCTTGCAAGGCTCGTAAAGGAAGCCGCCACGAGGCTTGGCGACGATTGGGACATCGAGATTGTCGAGGCGCACCACCGGATGAAGGTCGACGCCCCCTCAGGCACAGCACTGGCGCTCGGTGAAGCGGCGGCGGCAGGGCGCGGGATCGACCTGGCGAGTCACTCCGAACGCGGTCGCGACGGCTTTACGGGCGCACGGGCCAGGGGCGCGATCGGCTTTGCCTCAATCAGGGGCGGAACCATTGCCGGGGATCACAGCGTCCTGTTCGCAACAGACAATGAGCGGATCACGCTTTCGCACCACGCCGAGAACCGCAGCATCTTTGCCCGCGGCGCCATCCGCGCGGCGACATGGCTCGTCCGCCAGCCGCCGGGCCGCTATACGATGGATCAGGTGATCGGAATCTAGGCCTCTGCCCGCGCGGTCGATCCCTCGGTCGCGCCGATATCGCGCAGCCGCGACTGCAGCGTCATCGCGTCGAGCGCGGCGATCGGCAGTTCGAGGAACAGGTCGATCCGGTTGCGAAGATAGCGGAGCGCCGTCACAAAGGCATCGCGCTGCCTAGCCCCTTCGACGGCGGCCGGATCCTCTATGCCCCAATGCGCGGTCATCGGATGCCCCGGCCAGATGGGGCAAGTCTCCCCCGCTGCATTGTCGCAGACGGTGAAGATGAAGTCGATCGGCGGCGCACCGGGTGCAGCAAACTCGTCCCAGCTTTTCGAGCGCGCGCGTTCGGTGGAAAAGCCCAGGCTCGACAATATGTCGAGCGCCATCGGATGGACCACGCCCTTGGGAAAGCTCCCAGCACTGTATGCCCTGAACCGGCCCGCGCCATCCTTGTTGAGGATTGCCTCTGCAAGGATCGAGCGCGCCGAATTGCCGGTGCACAGAAACAGGACGTTATAAATCTTGTCGCCCATGGCGCCTCACCCGCAACAGGAAGAAGACGCCGTCGCCATTGCGGGTGTGCAACAGGCACCCGGGCCCGCATTATCCGAGACGAGTTGCTGAAGTTCCGGGCTCTCCCCATAAACCGTCGCATCGCCGTGCGTCAGAAAGGTTTCCCAGACGATTCCGTCCGGATCGGCAATCCAGCTCTTTTCGGAGCGGGCGTAGCAGCAGGTCGTGGCACCTTCCTCGAGCACCGGCGCGTCCGCAGCTTTCAGCCGGCCATAGACTTCTGCAAGTTCCGCCCCGTCCTCGACCTGGATGCCCAGATGCTCAATCCCCTTGCCAGCGTGGCGACCTTGCGAGATGGCGAAATTGACCCGGGGATCCTCAAGCATCCACTTGGCATAATCATCTTTGGTAACCGTCGGCGCGGCGCCGAACAGCGTCGAATAGAAGCCGATCGACTTATCGAGGCTTTCGACCCCGACATGGATATGCAGACGTTTCATGCAGCGTTCCTTTCTTCATTATCGGGGCTGCAAGCGGTGCCGGGTGCACAGGCATCCCCGCTGCAGCAATTTTCCATGAGATAGCCGACAAGCGCATTCATCGCGGCATAGTCTGCTCGGTAGATCAGCGAACGGCCGACGCGCTGCTGCACGATCAACCCGGCATGGTTCAGTTGCGCAAGATGGAACGAGAGCGAGGAATTGGGCACGCCCAATGCCTCCGCCAGCGAACCTGCCGAAAGGCCGTCGGCACCTGCCTGCACAAGCCGCCGGAACGCTTCGAGCCGATGCTCCTGCGCCAGCGCACCGAGCGCCTTGATGGCGAGGCCTGAGTTCATGAAGCACTCCTTGATTCGATAATCGTGGAAATATCGAATCATATAGGAGCGCGTCAAGAGACATTTCGAATAATATCGAAATATATATCGCGGCATGGAACATTCCAGCGCCTTGTGTGTTATACTCTACTCTCATGATGACGCTTCCCTTCCTTCCCGGCTGCTCAAACGACGCGACGGGCGTCGACACGGACGCCTGAGCGATGGCGCTCGCATCCCTTCTTTGCTGGAAACAGGAGCAGGAACAGCTTGCCCGCGCGGAAAGTGCCACGCTCGCCAATGTCCGCTCAATTGCGCTTCGCGCCGCAGCGGCTTGGCGGGTCGAAGCGGTTGCGGCCGAAAAAGCCGAAGCCGGCAAGGCGGCATTCAAGAAGGCACAACTTGCCGGGCTTCTTATCCCGGACGATGACGATGACGATGACGAGGGCGACGAAGACGAACTCGGCAGGAATGCCATCTATAGCGAAAATCCCGACCGCGGCTTGACCGATTGACGGCCATCCCTTCCGTCTCGGCAATCAGCGCGTCTCCACCCGCGCGGGTGTCCATGTCTGCCGCCGCCGTGCCTCGCGATCTGCAATCGTCTCGCCCTCGAAATCCGCGACCCTGGCCGCCCCGAACCTGTCGCGATCGTCCAGCGCGGGAACATTGATCACCCCATAGGCCTTGGGGCCATCCCACCAGATCGCCGCAACGAACACGCCGCATCGGTCGCAGACATGAAAATCGGTAATGCCAAGGCCAAAGCGATAGGGCTCTGGCGCATCCGCAGGCAGCATCAGTTCGAGCGAACCTTCAGGATCCGAAATCGCCGATGCCCGATGCCGCACGCAAAATCCGCACTGGTCGGCACGCGGCACGAAATCCGCGATCGCGTGCCGCGTTTGCAGCGTCACGGAGATCCGCCCACAGTGGCAACTGCCCGAAACAGGGTTCATGCGGCGAATATGGCAGCGGGGGGCGGCGGGCGCAACGCAAGCGGCAACAAGGATCTCTGCGGCATTCGACAGGCGCGACCCTTGAGGCTAGATTCACGTCCCAACCTGACAAACCATGCGGATGTTTCTGTGCTTCTGGAATTCGAGGACCGCGAATCCACCTCCCCTTATGTAGAACGCATATGGCGTAGCCGGAGCAGGCAAGGCGGCTCCTTTCTGTCGATGGCCGAGGGCAATATCGAACTTGTCATCACCAAACTGCCTGGCCTTGTTGCCGTTACCCTTCGCGGGCCAGTATCGCGCGGTTCGCTTGTCGAGTGTCCGCCGGACGGGGAGTGGCTGGCCATCCGCTTTCGCCTTGGAACCTTCCTGCCCGGGCTTTCGACCGAGACACTGATCGATGGCCATGATCTTCAGTTGCTCGTTCGCTTCGGGAACAGTTTCTGGCTTTCCGGCCGGTTCTGGGAAATCCCGACGTATGGAAATGCGGAGGATCTCGTCGCGCGCCTGGCCGCTGCCGGGATCATCGCGCGCAGCCACGCGACTGACGCTGCCACCGAAGGCGATGTCGACTGGATGAGCAGGCGTTCGGTGCAACGCCACTTCCGCCGGGCCACCGGAATGACATTCAGCGCTTATCAGCAAATTCAGCGGGCCCGGCATGCGACCGCGCTAATCATGGATGGGCGTACAATCATCGATGCGACGTTCGACGCAGGCTATTCCGATCAGGCGCATCTTACGCGCTCGATTAAACAATTGATCGGCATGACCCCGGCGCGGCTCGCGCGCGAGCGGCCACAATTGTCGTTTTCCTTCAAAACAGGCGCTGCATGACGCGATAATCGAGACGACGCGCCCGCATGGGCAGCGACAACAAAAGCCGAAGGACGTTACGCATGAGTTTTCAGGCCTATCTGGACAATATCCAGGCCAAGACCGGCAAGAGCCCGGATCAGTTCCGCGCATGGGGACAGGAAAAGGGATTTTCCTCCGGCGCGGGGCTCACGGACGGTGTGAAGGTCGGCACGATCGTGTCGGCGCTTAAAGAGGAATTCGGCCTGGGGCACGGTCATGCCATGGCGATCGTTGCGCTTCTCAAGCGGTCGCAGACGGAAGGAGAAGGGCAATGAAGCCGAGTTCGTCCAAAACGCAATGGGCCAGCTATGCAATGAGCGGGCTTGTCGTGGCCTTCATGCTGCTCGACGGGGGCATGAAGCTCGTGCCACTGGACGTCGTCACCCAGGCCTCTGCTGCAATCGGTTATCCCACCGGCGCCGAATTCACGCGCGGATTGGGGCTGCTCGGAATTCTGTGTACGTTGCTTTATGCCATGCCGCGAACTGCCTTGCTCGGCGCCATACTCCTGACCGGCTATATGGGCGGTGCCGCCGCCTCGCATTTGCGCGTGGGCAATCCGCTGTTCACGCATGTGCTTTTCGGCGTCTACATCGCCATCCTTGCCTGGGGCGGTTTGTACCTGCGGGATGCGCGAATCCGGGCGCTGCTTCCCTGGAGGACGGCTCGCGCCGAAGATTGAGAGCCAATAGGCTTGGCTATATGGCCGCAAGCCGCGGCGTTGCCCCAGCGCTCATGGCGAGCAGCCCGCCCGCAAGCGCCAGATCCTTCAGGAACATCGTCCGCTCGATCTTGTTGCCCAGATCGAAATGAAAGAGGAACGCGACAAGGATGCAGAAAGCCCCAAGCGCCAGCGCGGCCCATCGCACCTGATATCCGAACATCAGCGCCAGTCCGGCACCCAGTTCGAGCAGGATCGCTCCGTAAATCAGCAAGCCGGGGATATGGAATTCCGCCATGTGGTCAAGATAGGGTTGCGGCGTCGCGATCTTGGAAATTCCTGCAAGTACGAACAGCATCGCAAGCAGCGCGCGGCCGCCAATTCCCGTCAGAGTGCCAATATCCACCTGCCCCTCCTTCACTCGGTTCCTGAATTCGGTGTCGTTTCGTAAACGGGTAGCTTCGGCAGCGAGACGAACAGCAGCGCGTCGGTGACGGCCTCTACGCGATGTCGCCCGCCCGGCGGCGTGTAGAGATAGTCGCCTGCCCGGAAATCCTCGCCGCCAACCCGGATATGTCCTTCAAGGACATAGAATTCCTCTCCGCCGGGGTGCGCGTGCCACGACCCGAGCGCCCCGGCGGAAAAGCGCGTCAGCGTCGAAACACCGCCTTCGCCGTGCATGCCAAGGACGACGAAGGCCGAACCCGGATCATGATCGACCCAGCGATGGTCGGCGGCGCGCATGGCGATGCCGCGAATTTCGGACGCTTCAGACATAGCCCCGCCCTCCCCGCGGTTTGTGATTCGAATATCGCTTTGTGATATTGATATCACTTGCTAGAGTCAAACCCATGAACACCCCGAAGCCAAAACCAAGGCGCGACACGAGGCAGAATCTCATCGACGCAGCCATTGCCGAATTCGAAGCGGTCGGCTTCGACGGCACGAACACCAATCGCATCGCGCGCGCGGCGGGCTATGCCCCGCAGACCTTCTACCGCCACTTCGAAGACAAGACGGCGATGTTCCTGACCGTCTATGAGCAATGGTATCGCGACGAACTGGCCCAGCTGGCAGGTGCGCGATCGCGCAAGGATGCGGCGCGCATCATCGTCGGACGACATCGCGCCACGCTGATGTTCCGCCGCTCGCTCCGCCAGCTCGCCCATGGCGATCGCAAAGTGGCCCTTGCCCGCGCGATGAGCCGCGATGTGCAGATCGGCAAGCTGGCTGACGCAGCCCCCGGACGGCCCCGCGCGGAATTGGCCGCTATGCTTCTCAAGATCGAGCGCCTGGCGGATGCGATCGCGGAAGGCGAGTTCGAGGATCTCGAAATCGGCGAAGACGCAGCGCTTGCGCAGCTCGCACAAACATTGTTCTGGATAGAAGCGGATTGAATGCGCGGCCCTTGCCCTTCGCCCCTTCTCCAATGCATGGCGGGACAATGAAAAAGGCCGATATCTTCGAATTCTACCGCAGGCTTGCCGAGGACAATCCTTCGCCCGAAACCGAACTTTCGTTCGGCAATACATATCAGTTGCTCGTCGCTGTCGTGCTTTCGGCGCAGGCGACCGATGTGGGCGTCAACAAGGCGACGCGACTCTTGTTCGAGGAAGTGAAGACGCCCGCGCAAATGATCGCGCTCGGCGAGCACGGGCTGAAGCACCACATCAAGACGATCGGCCTGTTCAATGCCAAGGCGAAGAATGTGATCGCGCTGTCCGAAATGCTGGTTGCCGAGCATGGCGGAGAGGTGCCGGCGGATCGCGACGCCCTCGAAAAACTGCCCGGCGTTGGCCGCAAGACCGCCAATGTCGTGATGAACTGCGCGTTCGGCGCGGAAACCTTTGCGGTCGACACGCATATCTTCCGCGTCGGCAACCGGACCGGACTCGCGCCCGGCAAAACAGTGCTCGCGGTTGAAAAGCAGCTCGAGGCCAAGACCCCGGCACCATTTCGCGTCGGCGCGCATCACTGGCTGATCCTCCACGGACGTTATGTCTGCAAGGCGCGGACGCCCGAATGCTGGCGCTGCGTCGTGGCCGACCTCTGCTCGTTCAGCCCCAAGTCAGAATCGAAGGCAAATAAAGTGAAAGCAAAGACTTAAGGAGGAGATCACGATGCGCAAACTCACGTTCATCATCACGGCATCGCTGCTCGCGAGTGGAAGCGCTGCCATCGCCAAGCACGAACCCAAGGCTCCCCCCGAGGCACGCGAAACCGGCGCGGCGGTCGATTGCATTCCGATAGTGCAGATCCGCGAAAGCCGCGTCCGCAACGACCAGGTGATCGATTTCCGCACTGGCGGCAAGAAATGGTATCGCAACACCCTGCCCAACAGTTGCCCGTCGCTGGGGTTCGAGGAACGCTTCCTTTACAAAACTTCACTCAGCCAGCTCTGCTCGGTCGATATCATCACCGTGCTTCATACCAACGGCGGCCAACTGACCCAGGGCGCAAGCTGTGGGCTGGGCAAGTTCCAGCCGGTCGAGCTGGTCAAGGCGGCGAAATAAGATCGTGCAATTGGGGGTGGCGCGCCTCTCCCGGCCCTGCTAACGGCGCTGGCTTCAGCACCCGTAGCTCAGCTGGATAGAGCGCTGCCCTCCGAAGGCAGAGGCCAGAGGTTCGAATCCTCTCGGGTGCGCCAGCTTCCTTTATGGGCGATGGCACGAGACCTCCACAATAACACAGGGGAATGACGATAGCGGCTGCAGCGAAATCCCCTCTCCGCCCCCGGCGCAAGCAGGCAGACCGGACGGCGGAAACTCGTTCGGCGCTGATCGAAGCCGCCATCCAGGTCATTCATCGCACAGGTTATAACAGCGCGACTACAGCCGTGATTGCCGATGAGGCGGGGGTAAGCCGTGGAGCGATCATCTATCACTTCAATACGCGTGCTCAGCTGATGTCCGAAGTGATTGCCTCGGTCTATGAGCGCGAGCATCGGCAATATGAGTTGCTCCAGAAACAGGGGCATGATGGCTCAGCGATTGGCGAATGGCCCGACATGCTTTGGGAAGTGTTGAGCCAGCCTTCGGGCATGGCCGTCATCGAGATCCTTCAGGCGTCGCGCAGCGACCGCGAATTGGCCGAACTGGTCCGGCCGGCGCAGGAACGGATCGAACTGATCTCGGCAAAGGGCATGCTCGGCCGCTTCGGCTGGACCGATGAGAAGGAAATGCTTGCCGCCGTGCGGTTGTTCGTCTGGGCCATACGCGGCCTGTCGATCGCCCAAGTACTGGTGCGCGACCCTTCAGAGATAGAGCGCTCGATCCGGTTCTTCCGCAAGATGGTCACACACGCATTCGGATCGGGCCGGATGTCGGAGGATCTCCAGGTTCAGACGCCAAGCGTGTAATACAGGACGAAGCCGCGCGGATTGCCCGGCCGACCGAAAGAAGCGCCACCGATCTGCAAACCGCCTTTGGCCAGCGGCTCCTGCACGATCGGGTTTTGCAACAGCGCCCAGAATTGGCCGAGATCCTTTTCGGCCAACATCTTCGGCGCCGATCCCGAAACCTCGCAGATCGTACTTGCGCACAGAATTTTCAACGGACCGTCAACATCGATGTACGGGACCTTGATCATGCTGCCCCGGATCGAAGCCTCGCTCTTTGCCGCCCATTCGCGGTTGCGCGGTTCCGAACGGACACGTTGAGCCATGTCCGTCGGCAGGCTTTCCATTGCAGCGCTGCCAGCCGGCACCGGCGGAGCCGCGGCCAGCGTCGGAACCTGACCGTTGCCGTCGGCAACTGCCGCCGTGCGGTCATTGCCGCCCAGCGCGAAATACAGTGCTGCTGCAAGCAGCGCTGCGATCGCCACCAGCGGAATGAGAATAGCAGATGGCCGCATCACCAATCGCTCCTTGCCAGTGGGCGGTGCCGTCAGGGGACGAGTGCCCCCGAAGTCTTGATCGTCAACGGATGGACCGGCACGCCATCGCTCCACAGGCCGTTGAACCTGTGCTCGGGCGTATCCCCCAGTCCGTACTGGCAGTTCGTTCCGGAGAAGGCGCAATCGCGCATCGCGTCGAAGGATTTCCAGACGAAATACCAGTCATAGGCGTCCGTCGGCTGCGATTTGGACACGCCATGCGCGGACGATAGCGCCGGGCTGCCATGGCTGTCCGCATAGGTTTCCACCAGGTTTTTGGCCGATACCGGGATATGGGTGATCCTGGGGAAGAAAGCGTTGCACCCACCCGTTGCACTCACACTCTCCGAACCCGAATGGCATTGTACCAGCGCGCTCGACGGGATGCCGCTCATGCTCGCGTCGAGCGTGTGCTCCAGGTTGGAGCCGTCGCCGTCATGCGGGTCATCGAGGAAAATGACGCGGGGCTGCGGCAACCCAAGGCTTGCCCAGCGGTTCGTCAGGTTCGCGGTAATGATGCCACCAAAGGAGAAGCCGAAATAGCTTGTCTTGTCGAGCTGCGGCTGCACACGATCCGGGCTCGATTGCAACAATGCAATGCCGTCGCGAATGCCTTTGAGCGCGGAAGAAATGCAGCCTTCGGGGTTGACCAGATAGCCAAGACACGGTGTCAGGATCGTATCCTGGTACCGCGGATAGACCACGACATTGCCCTTGCGGACCGTGTGCATGATCAGATCCTTCATCGTGTCATAGCCCGATGTCTCGAAATAGCCGTGCGTGATGACAACGAGCGGCGCCGATGCCGGCTTTGGCGAGATGGGTTCAAAGACATAATATGCATTGAAGCCAAAGCCACCCGCCGTCACCCGGACATCGGCATGGGAATAATCTGCGCCGCCGGGGCCGGAGGCCGGTTGAACGGGCTGCGTCACGGTTTGAGCGAGGGCGGGCGCACCAGCCATCGCGACGATGGCAAATGCAGCTGCGATGAGGCGCTTCCTGCGCGAATATGGACCTTGCGGCTTCGACATCAGACATCCTTTCCTGCTTGGTGCCAAAGGCCGGTCGGGCCAGCCCTTCTCTTCTCGGTGAGTCGCACCGGTGGCTTGCAAGCGTCAGGATCATGTCAGACTATTTACATTCGTTCAAGATCGTAAGTTTATAACAAGCCAAGCTATATGCACTCATCCGCCGTTCGAAACCGCATTACCTTGCGGTCGGGTTGTTTCCAGCATGGCCGGATGCTAGCCATTCAGGAGAAGGACCGCATTCAGGGATGGCCGTGAATCCCTTGGTCTCGTCGGGGGGATAATGGGTAACAGGCGTTCCAATTTCTGGCCGCTGGCATCGGTTGCAGCACTGGCAGCGAGTTGCGGCCCAGCTTTGGCCCAGACCCCCGGCAATGCGCCCACGCGCGAGGAAGTGCTTCGCCGCCCCCAGCCATCAGCCACCCCCGCATCCGGTTCGCGCGTGCTTGTCGAAGGCGATGTGGAGCGCGGCCCCTGCCCGCTTTCCGATCCCGCCTATGCAAATCTGACCTTCACCCTGTCCGGCGCCGAATTCGGCAATTTACAAGGCATTTCGGCCGATCTGCTGCGCCCGGCCTATCAGGCCTATATCGGACGGACAGTCCCGCTTTCCACCGTATGCGAGATCCGCGACGCGGCAACCGACTTGCTGCGGCGCAAGGGCTATCTCGCTGCCGTTCAGGTGCCGGCGCAAAAGATCGAGGGCGGGATCGTCAAATTCGATTTGATCGTGGCGAAAATTGTTGCCTTAGAGGTCCGGGGGAACGCCGGAAAATCGGAAGGTCGAATTGCAGGCTATCTAGCCGCGCTCAAGGATCAGCCAGTCTTCAACGCGATCGATGCGGAGCGCACATTGCTGCTCATGCGCGACATGCCGGGCTATGACATCCGCCTGACCTTGCGTCCGGCTGGAACCAACCCCGGCGAAATGGTCGGCGAAGTGCAGGTGGCCTATACGCCCGTCCAGGCCGAATTGAACGTCAACAATTTCAGCTCGCGAGCCACCGGCCGCTTCGGCGGGCTTGCGCAGCTTCACTACAACGGGCTGATTGGGAGCGGCGATCGCACCTCGCTCGGATTCTACTCGACCTCGGACTTCAAGGAACAACAGGTCGCCCTTGCGGGGGAGGAATTGCAGGTCGGGCATCACGGGCTGACGATCAGCGCGGATGTCGCCTATGCATGGACGCAACCCTTTTTCGGTCCGGGCAGCGACTTCAAGTCCCGAACTTTCGTGGCAACGCTCCAGGCCCGCTATCCACTTGTCCGGCGCCAGGTGCGCACCATCTCGCTGGCCGGCGGGCTCGACTGGATCGATCAGCGAGCCCGATTCGGTAGCTTTCCGGCTTTCCTCGACAAGTTGCGCGTAGGCTATGCCCGCATCGACTATGATCAGATCCAGGCGGCCAGCATTGCCAGCCTAAAAGGCTTTTCGGCATCCGAACCGCGATGGAGAGTCGGCGGATCGCTCGAAATCCGCCAGGGCCTTGGCATACTCGGATACACGAAGAGTTGCGGCCCGGGCTATGTCAACTGCTTCGCGCCGGGAGCCGTTCCTCCCAGTTTCTTCGATGCCGACATGACGGCATTCATTGCACGTGCTTCGGGAAATCTGGAATTCCGCCCGACCCCCTTGCTGGCTTTCGTGCTTACCTCACGCGCGCAGTTTTCCCCGCATGCCTTGCCTGCCTATGAAGAATATTCGGCGGGCAGTTTCACGATCGGCCGCGGCTATGATCCCGGCGTCCTCACAGGAGACAGTGGCGTTGGTGTCGCAAGCGAAATCAGGCTTGGCAGCCTTGTGCCATCTTCGCGCCGCGACACGGCGTTGCAAGGCTATGGCTTCCTCGATTCGGCCTGGTTGTGGGACGAGGATCAGGGAACGCCCGGAGACCCGCAGCACCTGATTTCCGCCGGCGGTGGCATCCGCGCGGCGATCGGCGACCGGTTCAACCTCGAAACCTCTCTCGCCGTCCCGCTCAAGCGTCTCGATTCCCTTGGGAAGCGCGGCAACGTCCGCCTCCTCGTCAACCTGACGATGAGGCTCCTGCCCTGGAACCGACGTTAGAGCCTGGTAAGGTTTGGTGCGCCCGGCGGGATTCGAACCCACGGCCCCCGGATTAGGAATCCGATGCTCTATCCTGCTGAGCTACGGGCGCGCCGGGAACCGGTTAGGCTGAGCGCCCCTCAGGGTCAATTACGCTTTTCCGGCGGGATAACGGGAAAGGGCAAGGGCGATACGGCGATACCGTCTTCTAGAAGCGCCTTGGCTTCCTCTCGCGTCACTTCACCATGGATCGTCGTTTTCTCGATCTCGCCGGCGTCCATGGCGCGCGCCTGACTGTCGAATTGCCGCCCGACCCACTGCGAATCCTGGAGCAGCTTTTCCTGTGTTGCCGCCAGGGCGGAAAGCAGGGCCTTGGCCTGCCCATCATCGATGTTGGCTGCTGCCGCGACGGTATTGTCGGCTCCGGCATTGCCCTTTCGCGGCACGGCAGCTGCCATTGCCGCTTTCCGGATATCGAGGTCTCCGCAAACGGGGCAGGTCAGCAGTCCCTTGATCTTCTGCTCTTCGAACGCCTTCGAGTCTGCAAACCACGCCTCGAAGACATGCCCGCCCGCATCGCATTTGAGATCGAAGACAATCATTGGATCACCCGCGCCATGGGAACCGCTTTGCGGTGCTGCAGGACAGGTATTTGGGTTCGCACCTCATCGCCCCGTGCCGGGTCGATTTCTGCGAAACCGACACCCGGCTCTTCGCCCATATCAAGCACGACTCCCCCCCAGGGATCAACGACGAGCGAATGGCCATAGGTCGTGCGCCCATCCTCATGCTGGCCGGTTTGCGCTGCGGCCACGACCCAGGCCGCGTTTTCGATCGCCCGGGCTCGCATCAGCACATGCCAATGCGCCCGCCCGGTAGGCGCGGTGAATGCAGCGGGGACCGAGAGGACCGTCGCTCCGGCGGCGCTCAATGCGGCATACAAGGCCGGAAACCGCAGATCATAGCATATGCTCAGCCCCAACCGCCCGACCGGCGAATCTGCGACCACGGTTGCCTGGCCGGGCGCATAGGCCGCGGACTCGCGCCAGCTTTCGCCGCTGGGCAAATCCACGTCGAACAAGTGCATCTTGTCGTATCGTGCACGCACGACACCGGCTGAATCGATCAGGAAACTCCGGTTGACGAGACGCCCTTCCGATCCGCCTTTAAGCGCCAGCGATCCCAGAGAAACCCATATCCCGTGTTCCGCTGCGGCCTCGCATACCTGCGACAGCACAATATCCTGTTCTTCAAACATGATGTGTGCGCTTGCCCGCGCGCGATCGCGATCGAGCAGTCCTGACATTTCGGGCGTAAAGAGCATGGCCGCACCACCTGCCGCAGCAGTTCCGACTGCATCGACAAGAACGGCAGCGTTCTTCTGCGGGTCGATCCCGCTCTGCATCTGCGCCAGCGCGATCCGCATCAGGCGCTTGTTCGGCCCAGCAGCGGGTCGAGCCCTCCTCGTGCATCGAGCGCAGCCAGTTCGTCCGATCCGCCCACATGATGTCCGTCGATGAAGATCTGGGGCACAGTCGACCGGCCATTTGACCGCTCCATCATTGCCCGGCGCAGCCCGGCGTCCATCGTCACATCGATTTCCCTGAAACCGACGCCCTTCGATTCCAGCAACGCCTTGGCGCGCGTGCAATAGGGGCAAAGAAACTTGGTGTAGATCTCGATATCGGCCATTTGCATCTCCGCATACCGAGATGTGTTCGCCGAACCGATATGTCAATCTGCGGCGTTGCCCAACAGGACGCGCGCCCAACAGAGAATGACAACCCTTCGCGCTCCCGATCGCTTGAGCGCGCGCGCACATGCATTAGCGGTCGCGCCGCTTGTATAGACGTCGTCCACCAGGAATACTGTTTTTCCTGCCAGTTCCTTCCGGAATTGCGGCGCCACCGCAAATGCGCCGCGGACAATGCGATCGCGATCGCAGGCATTGGCGCCGCGCAACAACGGTGTCGATCGGATTCTCACCAACGTATCAAGATGCAGCGGCAAGCTGCTCAACGCCGCAAGGTGCCTGGCAATCAGCGCGGACTGATTGAAGCCGCGCCGAAATATTCTCCAGCGATGCGCCGGCACGGGGATCAGCAGCCCCGGTTCGTCCGGTATCCGGCTCACAAGAAGCCGGGCAATCAGCCTTGCCAGCCCGATCCGCCGGCCGTGCTTGAGTTTGAGAGCGATCGTCCGCGCCAATTCGCCATAGGTGGCAACCGCATATACGCCGTCATGATCAGGGGCATGCTCAAGGCAGGGCGCACAGATTGCCGCATTCGACGCGACCGGCGCGCCGCACCGTTCGCAGCCCGACCCGGTCAGAAAGTCCAGCGATTGCCAGCATGACGTGCAGAGGAGGAGATCTGCACTCACCACCTGGCCGCAGCCGGCACATCTTGGCGGAAGCGCAAACGATACGACATTCCCGAACACATTACGCATAAGACGCCTTGTTGCGTCGCTTCGGCCGTTGCACAAGGCCCCGCCATGATGCCGCCAGAGATATTCGACCGAAACGCGCGACGTCTGTTGAGGAGCCGCATGCTTCGATATCCGGCTGAGGACCGGTGGGTCATCGGACGAATGGCGCAGGACCTGTTGGAAAGGCTCGATGCCGTGCGGGTCCCGTTCGGAAAGGCGCTCCTCATCGGCGGAGACCTTGCGGGCCTATCCGCTGCGCTGGCCAAGCGCGGAATTTCGTGTGTTGTTGTCGATCCAGGCTTCGCCATAGCCGCGGCGTCCGGGGGCGTCGTCTGTGACGAGGACCGGCTTCCGTTCGCGGACAGGAGCTTCGACCTCGTCATCGCGATCGGCACGCTCGATACAGTGTCGGACCTTCCCGGCGCACTGGTCCTGATCCAGCGCATCCTCGCCGAAGGAGGCCTGTTCCTAGGCGCGATGATGGGCGCTGGCAGCCTGCCTTTCCTCAGGTCCTGCCTGCAGGATCAGGACAATGACCGACCGATCGTCGCGCGATTCCATCCACAAATCGATGTCAGGGGCGCTGGAGACCTTTTGGCCCGTGCAAAATTCGCCCTGCCTGTTGCCGAGAGCGAACTGATATCGGCCCGCTATCGGACTCCTGACCGGCTGATAGCGGACTTGCGGGCAAATGGTCTGACGAACTGCCTTGCGCAGCGAAGTCCGCTCGGCAAGGAGGCCTTTGCGCATTTCGCGGCACAATTTCGCGAGCCGGTGGTCGAGCAGTTTGCGATCGTGACACTTACTGGTTGGGCGCAACCGGCTAGATAAGCCTTTCGAGCAAATCTATGAGCGGGCCGTCCGCCGGCGGCATCGGCAATGCGCGCAGATCGGCAAGATGCAGCCAGCGCAATGCGGGCGCCTCCCTTGGCGATGCGACTCCACGCCACTCCCGGCAGGTAAAGAGAAGCAACAGCAGATGCGCGGTATCGAGAGGCTCGCTGGCAAAGCAGGCCGATTTCAGGTGCTTCGGATCGACGATAATTCCCAGCTCTTCTTCCAGTTCGCGCACAAGCGCGTGCTCCATGAGTTCGCCATCTTCGACCTTGCCGCCCGGGAACTCCCAAAGGCCGGCCATCGGCTTGCCCGCCGGCCGCTCCTGCACCAGAACCCGGCCCTCGCTATCGATCAGGGCAACCGCAACAACCAGAATAGTCTTGCCCGTCAACGCCCCACCCCGATTAGCAATTTCTTAACGTCGGCAACCCTATCCCATAGCCCCCGACCAGGGAACAGAAGACCGGGAACAAATCATGGGAAAAGTCCTGAGCGCAATCTTGCGTGACAGCAGAGGTGCGACTGCAGTCGAATACGCGCTGATTCTGACGCTGATCGTTGTCGCAATGATTGCTTCGCTCACCGGCGTGGCCACAAAGACGATCAGCATGTGGAACAATGTCGCGGACGTCGTCTACAAATCGTGATCGCCCGTTAGTCCTTCCGCAACCAATCCAGAGTGCCGGGCACCCAGCCCGCGCATGGCCATCATGCCGCGCCTGCCACCGTCCAGCAACGCAAGCACTTCGTTAACCATAAAGCGCCTGTTTCACCGGCCAGGAGCAGGAAAATAGCCCCGGTATTAAGAAGTTGGAAACCTCTTGCCCCTAGATGAGGCAGAGTTGTTTCGGGAAAAAACTTGGAGCAGCCGGGTAGTTGAACACTGAAACTTAGGAGACCACTATGTCTTTCATTCGCAAATTCGTTAAGAACTCGAAGGGCGCGACCGCCATCGAATATGGCCTGATCGCTGCACTTATTGCCGTTGCTGCCGTTTCGGCGATGACGTCGCTGGGAACCAAGCTCTCGACGACCTTCAACAACGTCAGCACTCACCTGTAATCGTTGATAGCTCTTTACGAGCTATACAAAGAAGGGCGGCGAAACTTCGGTTTCGCCGCCCTTTCTTTTTGTGCCCGATCGAGGGACCTATCCTGAAACGATGATTTTCACTTTCTGGCCGGGCTTCAATGCTGCGCCGGAGCCAAGCGCATTCAGAATGCGGAATCGTTCGATCTTGAAATCCGTATAGGCCATCCGCGCGGCAAGGCTGGCAACCGTATCCGCAGCTTTTACTGTAACGACACTGACCCTTTTTGGGCGAATCGCGGCAACCTCGCCGGGAGAAAGCCGCCGGAAACTTTCGAAGAGTGTGTTGAAAGCGCCTTCCGAGCCCAGCGGCGTGATGGCGACAAAGTGAAACGCGCTGTTGTTCGACAACTCATAGGCATAGACCGTCACTACGACCGGCCCGGACTGAGTGTTCGCTCCCGCCGAAGCATAGGCTGCTGTGATCCCGTTGACCTGCCGCGTCGCGATGCTGCCATAGTCCAGCGCGGTTTGCCCGCCCACGGCACGAAAGACAGAATCCACATAACTCCTCAAGTCGCCGTTGTAGGCCACACTGGTGAACTGGGCCTGGCCTGCGGAGCTCGAGATCATCACGGCCTGCGGTGAATTGACCATCGCGAATCCGGCTGGGGCATTGAAAGCCAGCTTCAGGTCCGGATGCCTGAACGAACGCCCATCGATTACCCCCTGATGGGGATCGTCATCGTACATCACGCCATCGATAGCGGCGAGGAATGCCTCACGGTTCCGCGCCTTCCCGGATGCAGCCGTAATGCTTGCCCTGCCGGCAGCGCGCGCCACACGGCTTGCCGGATCGGGATGCGTGCTGGCCCATTCGGGCAGCGTCTTATCCCCCTTCCCTTGCAGTTGCGCATCGAGCGCGGTCTGTGCAGCGAGTGAGGCCAACATGGTCGAGGAGGCCATCGGATCATACCCCGCCTTGCCCAGATAGGACACGCCCAGATCGTCGGCTTGATACTCCTGCGTCCGCGAATATTTGAGAACATAGCGCTGCGCGAGCGATCCGGCGAGCTGCTGGCCAAGCTTGGCTCCGTCATTGCCCGCAACCACGGCGCCAAGAACCGTTCCCAGGATCATGCCGAGCGTGCCCTTGGTTGCCGCGTTGTTGCGCTGCTGCGCGTGCCGTGCGGCGACATGGCCGACTTCGTGCCCCATCACCGAGGCCAGCTCAGCCTCATCGTTCATGAGCGCGAGCAATTCGCGGGTTACGTATACATATCCCCCGGGAATGGCGAAGGCATTGCTGACCGACGAATTGAGCAGCGAGACCGTAAAGGCACTCTGCGTGTTCGCCAGCCCGGATTGCATCGCAATCTTCTGCCCAACCCGCGTGACATAGGCCGCTTGGGGCCCTTCATAGAGCCCGCCGAATTCCGCCAGCAATTGCGGATGCGCCTTGGCGCCGGCGGCGCGGTCGCTTGCCGTCATCGGTTGCGCGACCGGCAGTGGCGCGGGAGCGCTCGCCCCGATGGCAAGCCAGGCCGATCCGATCAAAAGGATGTTTCGCATGGGACAATACTCCTCCCGGTTACAGGTGCGTAGCGGCGAATTTGCGTCTACAGCGCGCCCATCGCAAGAAATTTCCGACGCCGGTCCGCGCGAAGTGCCGGCCCGTCCATCGCAGACAGTTCGTCAAGTGCTGAATGAATGGCTTTGCCCAGCGTATCGATCGCTACTTCCGGAGAACGGTGCGCGCCCCCGACAGGCTCTGCAACGACCGTATCGATGATGCCAAGCCGATGGACATCATCGGCCGTAATCCGCATCGCTTCGGCCGCCTCCGCGGCCTTGTCGGCCGTCCGCCACAAGATGGAGGCACAGCCTTCAGGGGTGATCACCGAATAGATTGCGTGTTCGAACATCAGCACCCGGTTGGCCGCAGCCAGCCCGACCGCACCGCCCGAGCCACCCTCGCCCACGATCGCGGCCACGACCGGCACGGTCAGCTCGAGCGTCGCCTGCGTCGAACGGGCGATGGCTTCGGCCTGACCGCGCTCTTCCGCCTCGATCCCGGGAAAGGCACCCGCCGTATCGACGATCGTCACCACGGCAATACCGAACCGATCGGCAAGCTGCATCAGGCGGACGGCCTTGCGGTAGCCCTCGGGTTTGCCCATCCCGAAATTATGCTTGAGCCGGCTTGCGGTATCGTTTCCCTTTTCATGGCCGATCACCATTACGCGACGGCCGTTCATGCGCCCGAACCCGCCCATGATCGCCTGATCGTCGGAGAAGGCACGGTCTCCCGACAAGGGCACGAAATCCTCGACAAGGCGGCCGATATAATCCTTGAAATGCGGTCGTTGCTGGTGGCGCGCAACCTGAGTCTTTTGCCAGGGCGTGAGCTTCGCATAGGTATCGCGCAGAAGCCGGTCGGCCTTGGATTCGAGCTTGCGAATCTCCGCGCCGATATTGGCCGGGCCGCCTTCGGCGGTTTCCTTCAGCTCGGCGATCCGGGACTGCAATTCTGCAATCGGCTTTTCAAAATCGAGATAGGCAATCATAGGTCGGGGTTAGGAGCGGCGTGCGGCGGCGTCAACGAGTGGATGCGCGCGTTCGACAAGTTCGACAAGGCGGCGGCTGTCGACATGGGTGTAGATTTCGGTCGTTGCGATATCCGCATGGCCCAGCATCGTCTGCAAGGCACGCAAATCCGCCCCCCCTTCGAGGAGATGCGTGGCAAAGGCGTGACGCAGGACATGGGGGCTGACGCGTTCGGGCGGAATCCCGGCATCTTTCGCCAGCTCCTTGATCATCTGGAAGAGCCTGACGCGGCTCAGATGAGCCCTGCCAGAGGGAAACAGCCAGGACGATCCCGTCGGCCGGACCTCCGTCCAGCGGACGACGGCCATCCGGGCACGATCGGATACCGGAACCAGCCGCTCCTTTCCTCCCTTCCCGCGGAGAATGGCAAAGGGTCGATCGCCGACAATCGCGCGCAGGTCGAGCGAGACGAGTTCGGTGGCCCGCAAGCCCGAGCCGTACAGCAGTTCGACAAGCGCCGAGAGCCGCAGCGGCTTCATCCTGTCTCCGGCCCGGTTCAATCGCGCCTCGATTTCGGCAAAGAGGCGATCGACGTCGTCGCGGCTGAGGATCTTGGGCAGGGCCCTGCGCGCGCTTGGCCGCGCCAGTGCCGCTTGCGGATTGTCCGCCCGGAACCCCTCATCGGCGAGGAAACCGAAGAAACGGCGCAGCGCGGCCGATTTGCGCGCAAGGCTCGAACTTGCAAGGTCCGACCAGGCCGCAGCAAGCCGCCCCAAATGCTCGGCCTCGGCGCTGCCCAGCCGCCCCCCGAGCAGCTCCGACGCGGCTGCAAGGTCTCCGCCATAGGCCAGCAGGGTGTTTCGGGACGCCCCGGCTTCTGCTGCCATCATTTCGAGAAACCTCTCGATGAGCAGGGCATCGGCGGCCTGGGGCATCGCTTATGTCCGCATGATCGCTTCAGCCGCAATCATGCGCGCTTCCGGCCCCATCCCCGCGGCATTCAGCGCCGACACTACCCTGTAAAGATGTGCCGGAGAGACGGTCGACCAGTCCGATCCCCCAAGCCCGAGCGCGCACAGCAACGCAACCGTTGCCGGCTCACGCGCCGCGACAGCCCGGTCGAGCGCGCGCGACCACGGGGTTTGCCGCTCGATAGGAATCCCGAAGTTCCTCGCCATGTCCGATATTTCTGACGGGTTCAAACGGCCAAGCCCGGCCATTCCCGCAAAAAGAAGCCTCCCGCGCAGGCCTGTGTCTCCGCCAAGCTTGCTCTGAAAAGCCTCGACACGGGCACGACTCCAGTCAACGACATGGCCGGGTGCGCCGACCGCGAGCATCCCCCACGCGCCCATACCGTCTGCAGTGTTGAGATTGCCGACAATCGAGGCCCATTTTGCAGCCTGAACGTCAAGCCCGGCAGACATCATCGATTCGATCAACGGCGCCACATCGCCGCCAAAGGACGAATCAGGATCAAGGCGTGCGGCGGCACGCGCTGTCACGATCAGCCGCGCATATTTGCCGGGGCCATCGAGCGACTGTTCGTTCCAGAGCGATCGCATGGCATCGATCCGGTCGGACTGGTCCGCCTCGTCATAAGCTTTGCGCAGCAAGTCCTGCGGCGTTCCGGAAATTGCCGAAGGATCGGTCACGTCGGCGACCTGGCCGTAGAAATCGACCAGCGCCGCGCTGGAAAAGACACCAAGCGCGGCCGCATTGTCGGCATCATGCATCCGCTTGTCGGCGGCAACCAGCGGCGCCCGCGCGCGCCAGGCGCTGACCCGAAGGCTGGTCCCGCTCAGAAGCCGGTCCGGAATATCCACCGCCGTGGCGTTGGCAAGCCCGAAGCGCCACGCCGTCAACACCGGAACGTCATCCCACTGGATGACCACGGCACGGCGGGTATTGACCCCGGCCCCGACCACCTTTTCGGCAAGCAGGCCGTCAATCCCTCGTGATGAACGGGCCTTGGCAATGTCGATCAGGGCGCTGGCCTGGGCCGATTCTCCCGAAAGCGCCGCGCACATGGCCTTTGCGAAATTCCACGACGGCTCCTTGCTGACCGCTGCCGCCGGCTCGACCATCGGGCACAGGCCAGTGGGATCGGCGCTTGCGAGCGACGCCTGCATCGCGACCTGGAACATCTTGGGCGTATACTGATCGACGTCGACACTCTGGACCAGCGCGCGCGCCGAATCCGCTTCGCCCATGCGCAGCAACAGCCATGCGCGCTCCGCAACCCAATCAGCACCGCGCACGCCACGCGGCGTATCGACCTTGCTCAACAGCGCCCGGCGCAACAGGATCGAGGCCCAGCGCGACGCGACCGGGGCGGACGTCTTGCGCATCAGGTAGGAAAGATACCGGCCATCCGCGCCGCCAAACGCGCTCGCGCCCATCCCGCCGTCATTGACGCCCAGAATGCCAACCTGCGCCGTTGACCGGCGCATCCCGGCGGGCAGGTCCTGCAGGGTCGTAAGGTCAACGGGCAGGATCTCGTCTTCGGGGAGCGTTTCGTCTCCCGGTGTGCCGTCAGCAAGGGTGGCACCGTCGGTCGTTGGCACTGCGCCCTGCCCCTTCGTCCCATCCGGCAGCAGGTTGGCCGGCTTGGCAGGTTCGGTGGCCGGCCCCTTTTCGGGTGGCTGGGCAGCGTCGCCAAAGCCCGGTGGCAGGAGCGATTTGGGATCGTCCTGCCCGATTGCCGGGATTGCCGAGGCCAGCGCGACGCACGAAAGCGCCGCGAGCAACCAGGCCTTATTTACCGAGCGCATCGACCGAAACCGCCTTTTCATGGCGCGAAAGCGGCTGCTCCGACACCCGGCCCGCCAGGAACATCATTGCGCCGACAATCACGAGAACCAGCACCAACCACTTGATCAAACGAGTCATGACGATTTCAAATACCTTGTTTCACATTGGCGCCGCTTTGCCCCAACGACATCGCCTGTGTATAGCCCCTGGCGCGATGAACAGTGAAGCAAATTTGGCACGCCGGACCAGCGGACGCCCGATTGTCCTTGTCGGCCTGATGGGAGTCGGCAAGTCGACGATTGGCCGAAGGCTGGCCCAGCGCCTCCAGATTCCGTTCGTCGATGCCGACCATGAAATCGAACGCGCGGCCGGATTGTCCATCCCCGAAATCTTTGAACGCTTTGGCGAAGGCCACTTTCGCGATGGCGAGCGACGCGTGATCGCGCGGTTGATCGACGGGCAGGCCAAGGTGATCGCAACCGGGGGTGGCGCTTTCATGAATCCGGACACCCGGGCCCTGATCCTCGATCAGGCCGTCTCGGTCTGGATCGACGCGGATATCGATGTGATCGTCGATCGCGTCGGGCGGCGCGACAATCGGCCGTTGCTCAAGGGCAAGAACGTGCGCGAGGTCCTGACCGAATTGGCCGCAGCCCGGAATCCTGTCTATGCGCTGGCCGATCTGCACGTGCGCAGCCAGAGCGCCCCGCACGATGCGACCGTGAATGCGATTGTGGAGAAGCTGGCATGTCTTGCATAAGGGTCGGGCTGGGAGAGCAAAGCTACGACATCGTGATCGAGCCCGGCGCACTCCGCAATGCCGGGGACCATTTAAAACCGTTCATCCGCGGCGGCCGCGTCATTGTCGTAACCGAGCGGAATGTGGGCGATGACGTGCTGCCCTTGCTTGCGGCAGGGCTGAAGGGAACCGCGCTCGAGACGATCACGCTCGAACCCGGCGAAGGCACCAAAAGCTGGCCACAGCTTGAGCGGCTATGCGATTCCCTGCTGAATGCCGGGATCGAACGGAGCGACCATATCATCGCGCTCGGCGGCGGCGTGATCGGGGACCTGACGGGCTTCGCCGCCGCAATCATCAAGCGCGGCTGTCATTTCATCCAGATCCCGACGAGCCTGCTCGCGCAAGTCGATTCATCGGTTGGCGGAAAGACTGCCATCAACAGCCGGGCCGGCAAGAATCTGGTCGGTGCCTTCCACCAGCCTTCGCTGGTGCTGATCGACCCCGAGGTGCTCGACACGCTCCCCGAACGCGAGATGCGGGCCGGCTATGCCGAAGTCGTCAAATACGGACTGATTGGCGATTTCGATTTCTTCGAGTGGTGCGAGACCAGTGCCGTGTCGATTATCGCGGGCGACCGCGCAAGTCAGGTCAGGGCGATCGAAACCAGCGTCCGTGCCAAGGCGGCGATCGTCGAGGCCGATGAACGCGAAACACTCGACAGGCGAGCGCTGCTAAACCTCGGCCATACGTTCGGGCACGCGCTGGAGGCCGAAACCGGCTTTTCGGACAAGTTGCTTCACGGCGAGGGCGTTGCGGCCGGCATGGCGCTCGCCTTTCGCTTTTCGGCGCGGCGGGGTCTGTGCAGCGCGCAGGATGCCGAGCGCGTATCGGCCCATTTGCGCGCGGTCGGGCTTCCCGACGGTCTTGCTGCAGCGGGTGTTGATGCCGATGGCGACGCGCTGGTCGCGCACATGCTCCACGACAAGAAAATGGCGGGCGGCACCCTGCCCTTCATCCTCGCACGCGGAATCGGCGAAGCCTATGTCGACAAGTCGGTGTCGCTGGCCGATGTCGCCGCGTTTCTTGACGCCGAAACCCGATAGGCCATCCAGAGCCAGCCAAGGATCATCAGGCTTCCCCCGATCGGGGCAACGGCGCCCATCCAGCGGGGGCCTCCGAGCGCCAGCGCGTAAAGGCTGAAGCTGAAAATCAGGCTGCCAGCAAGAAGTGCCCGCGAAGGCCGCGGAAACCTCCGGGCCGCCGCGAACACCGCCACGGCGTGGACAAGCTGGTACGCGCCACCGGTCTTCAGCCACTCGACTGCTGCGCCGCTGGCCGTATGTGCGCCAAACGCGCCCGCCGCAATCGCACAGGCCGCCGAAAGGCACGCCACCGTTTCAATCCGGTTGGGGCTCATGCCGTCGCCTTCTTTCGTGGAGGAGTGTAGAGCGGTGGCGGCCCTGCACGAAGAGTGCCGGCCTCGCCCTGCGCATCGAGCCGCAACTGATCCTGCTCGCGATAGAATTGTTCGGCGCCGAGGATGTCCTGGTCCTCAAGTCCCATCGCCTGAAGCACGTCGATCCCCATCCGGATCGCGGATTCGAACAGTTCGCGCACGGTTCCCGCCAGGTCGAGATCGCGCACCGCGAGCAACTGCCTGCGGTCGAACGCCCGCATGAAGACGGCAGCCTGGGGAAACGCAGAAAGGATCGGGCCAAGCTCCTTGTCGTCCAGCGTCCGATCGTCGGTGCAAAAGACGATGACCTGCGCTTCATCGGCGCCTGCCCGGCGGAGCAGGTCGATCCGGCGGCCGTCGCCATAATAGACTTTTGCACCGAACGAATTGCTGAGTTCGATCTGCTCGGGCTTGATATCGACCAGCGTCACCGAAATCCGCCCCGCCATCAGGATCTGGGTGACGGTCTGGCCGAACCGCCCGAAGCCGACGACGATGGCCTTGGACTGTTGCGCCAGTTCGGGGCCTTCCATCGTTTCATCGCTATGCGGCCGCACATATTCGAACCGCCGCGCGATCATAAGGAGGAACGGCGTCGTCGCCATCGAAAGCGTCACGATCGCACCGAACAGGCTCGCCGCCTGCGGCTCGATCAGCAGCGCGGCCTGTGCCTGCGCGAACAGGACAAAGCCGAATTCGCCGCCCTGGCTCAGGAGCAGACCAAGGCCGAAGGCCGGGCGGCGCTCCATCCCGAAGGCGCGCCCAAGACCGAAGATGACCGCGATCTTTATGCCCACCAGCGCGGCCGCCATGCCGATCACGAACAGCGGGTTGGCGAGAATCGCGGGCACGTCGAGAACCATCCCAACCGCCATGAAGAACAGCCCGAGCAGGATCGAGCGGAACGGCTCTACATCAGCCTCGATCTCATGCCGGTAGGGGGAATCCGCAAGCATCACGCCCGCTATGAACGCGCCGAGCGCCGTCGAAAGATGGAGCGCTTCCATGATTGCGGCGCTGGCGATCACCGTGAACAGACCGACCACCACGAAGAGTTCGCGCTCGCCCAGCCGCCCGGTCAGGCGCAGCAGCGGGCTGATGACGAAGCGCCCGGCCAGCACCAGCCCGATTATGGCCGCAACCGTCGCGAGCGCGAGCTGCCAACCCGGCGGGGTCGCTGGATCCGCGGGCGCGCGCGACAATGCGGCAATGATCGTGATCAGCGGAACGATCGCAAGATCCTGGAACAGCAGGATCGAAAAGGCGCGCTCTCCGAAGGGCGTGTTGATCCGCCCCGAGGATTTGAGGCTTGGCAGCACCTGCGCAGTCGAAGACAAGGCGAGCGGCAGCCCCAGCGCGAGCGCCGCGCCAAGCGTGAAGTCCGCCGCGATGAAGATCATCGCCGCCAGCGCAAGGCCGGCTGCAGTCACCTGCGCAAGGCCGAGGCCGAATATGTCGCGCTTGAGCCGCCAGAGTCGCGCCGGATTGAGCTCGAGCCCAACAAGGAACAGCAGCAGCGCGATCCCGATCTCTGCAATGCCGAGCTTCGATTCGCCCCCGCCGACAAGCGCAAGGCCATAGGGCCCGATCGCAACGCCCGCGAGCAGATAGCCAAGCACCGCGCCCAGCCCCAACCGCCTGAAGGGCATGACGAACAACAGTCCTGCACCCAATAGGACGACACCTTCGCGCAGGATCGAGGCAGTTTCCATGCCCTAGCCCGCCGCAGCCGTCGCGGCTTCGGCTGCGGCCTCGAAGGCCAGCAGGATTGCCGCGTGGCGGCCGGTATGCCTTCGCGCCGCCGCAAATATCTCGAGGCCCGGCCAATCGCCCGGCTGCTCCGCCTCACCCTTCAGAAAGGCGCGGAGCGAATCCCGCGCCTCGGCAATCTCGGCGCCGGTTCGGCCCTGTGCATGTGCCGCCATCAGGGCCGTCGAGGCCTGGCCAAGCGCGCAGGCATGAAGCTCGGCCCCGAGCGCCTGCACCTTGCCATCTGCATCGACGATCATATCCACTCTCACGCGGCTGCCACAGGTCGGGGACCGCTTTTCGACCGAGGCTTGCGGGCTTTCAAGCCGATGGAGATCGGCCGTCGACGCCGCGAGTCTCAGGACATCTAGTGAATAGAGCGGTTCGGTCACGCTGACTTGGCGGCATCGCCCCCCGCTTCCTGCCTTTGCTCGACAAAATCGACCAGCGCCCGCGATGTCGCGTTGAGCAAGGGATAGGTGCGCGATTCGATCATCCAGTCGGGACGCTCCGCATGCCCGCCGTAAAATGTGTTATAGACCAGAGAGGCCAGCAGGAAAATCAGGGTCGCGCCGATCAGCCCCTTCAGCGCCCCGAAACCGAAGCCCAGCAGCCGGTCGAAACCGCCCAGCGCCGACGAGCGGGAGACGCTGCCCATCCGGTTGGCGACGTAGCGGCCAAGCATGAACGTGATTCCGAAAATGATCGCGAAGGCAAGAACAGCAGCCCCGCCCTCGGTGCCCACGGGCTTTGCCAGCGCCGCCGAAACCGGCGCATGCACCAGCTTGACCGCAACGATCGCCGCCACCCAGGCGACAAGCGACATCGCCTCGGTTACGAATCCGCGCATCAGACCGCGGACGCCAATGCCCCCGACAAGGAGCAGGACAACAATATCGAGGGCAGTCATGCAGGCCTCATAGGCGGTCGGCGGCGGACGTGTCGAGCCTCAACCCCGGCGCAGCAGAAAGTCCACAAGCCCGCCCAGCCTAGAAAAGCCGGTAATGGTCAGCCCGTCGCGCTCCTCACGGGTCGAAGCCGGAGCCAGCGCCTGCTCGAAACCAAGCTTGGCCGCTTCCTTGAGCCGCAGCCCGGCGAGTGAGACCGGCCGCACTTCGCCGGAAAGCGAAATCTCTCCAAAGGCAATGCTGGTGGCGGGCACGGGCTGTTCCGAAAGCGCCGAGACCAACGCCGCGGCAACCGCCAGATCGGCGGCGGGATCGGACAGCCGGTATCCCCCGGCAATGTTGAGATAGACCTCGCAGGTCGAAAAGCTGAGGCCACAACGCGCCTCGAGCACGGCCAGGATCATCGCCAGCCGCCCGCTGTCCCAGCCGACCACCGCCCGCCGGGGCGTCGCTCCGCTCGCCAGCCGGACGACCAGCGCCTGGATTTCGACCAGTACGGGCCGCGTGCCCTCAAGCGCGGGGAAGACCACCGTCCCCGCCACGGCCTCGCCACGATCGGTCAGGAACAACGAGGACGGATTGGCCACTTCGCTCAAGCCCGCCTCTTCCATCGCGAAGACGCCGATCTCGTCGGTCCCGCCGAAACGGTTCTTGATCGCACGGAGGATGCGGAACTGGTGGCTGCGCTCGCCCTCGAACGAAAGCACCGTATCGACCATGTGTTCGAGCACGCGCGGCCCCGCGATGCTGCCATCCTTGGTCACATGCCCGACCAGCACCAGCGCCGTCCCGCGTTCCTTCGCAAAACGGATCAGTTCCTGCGCGGAAGCACGGACCTGGCTGACGGTCCCCGGCGCGCCTTCGATCAGGTCGCTGTGCATCGTCTGGATCGAATCGATCACCAGCATCGCCGGCGTATTGCCGTTGCCGAAGGTGGTCAGAATATCGCGGACGGAGGTGGCCGCGGCAAGCTGCACCGGCGCATCGCCCAGCCCCAGCCGCTGCGCGCGGAGCCGCACCTGGTCCGCCGCTTCCTCGCCCGAGACATAGGCGACAACCCGCCCCGCCTTTGCCAGCCGCGCCGCCGCCTGCAACAACAGGGTGGATTTGCCGATCCCCGGATCGCCGCCGATCAGCGTCGCAGAGCCCGCAACGAAACCTCCGCCCAGCGCCCGGTCAAGCTCGGCAATCCCGCTTGCCATCCGCGCGGGGAGCGGCACATCGGCATCGAGCCCGACCAGCACCACCGGCTGCCCGCCGCTCTGCAGATCATGCCGCGCGCGGAACGGCGTGACGACCGAAGACGCATCTTCGACGATCGTGTTCCACCCGTTGCAATCGACGCACTGCCCCGCCCATTTGGACGCGACCGACCCGCAGGACTGACAGACATAACGCCGCTGCGGCTTGGCCATATCATGCTCCATTCAAGAACTTATAGGGAACATAACCGGCACGAACAGGCACGTCAAGCGCGGCGGGCAATTGGGCACGATGGCATAGCTGTCACCGCCCGTTCAAAGGAGCCTTGTCAGGTATTTTTGTTTGTCGAATTGCTCCCTTTCTCAACTTGCCCCATTCGCCTATTTTTCTCCGCAATTTATGTGTTCATTGTTTGTAAGTGCTCCGGCACTAGACGGGGCCGTTCCTGTTCAAGTCAAGATATGGAGTATTACGTGCGTCCTGTTGCATTTCTTCTCTCTGCCATTGTCCTCATCCCCGGCACCGCATTCGGCGCGACATGCGAAGAAAGTTTCCTCAAGAAGGGAAATCCGATCGGCGGCCTGAAATTCTCGGCGCAGGTTACCGTCGCCGATCTCGCGCCACCGACGGCGATCCGCCAGTTCCGGGGCATTGCCGCAGCACGCGGCTATGACATCATCGTCGACGAAGCCGAGGACGGCAGCATGCTGATCGAGCAGCCGCGGAGTGGCGCGACGCGCCCGATCCAGCTGATCGTGACGGCAACGGCGGAAGGCGCGGCGTCGACTGTAAAGCTGGACGCAAAGCTGTCGGGCGGGATGATTGCGCCCGCGGACGGAACGCGGACCGAATTCTGCGGCATGCTCAACCAGATCAAGGGCGGAAAGGCCGGCCTCGCCGCGGCCGCTCGGAACAAGGGTGCGGTCTCCTCGGCGGCGGCGCGCGTGGTCGATGCGCTCGTCCTGTCGCAGGAAATCTCGCAGGAAGCGGAAAAGAATGCGGCGATCATTCCCTCGCGCTATCAGGGCAAGTCCTTCACGATCAGCGGCCGGGTCGATTATGTCATCCGCGACGGGGATACGTATCGCATCGCCTATGACATCCCGGAAACGACCAGCGACCTTGCACTGAAGGTCGGCAAGTTCCGCGTCCTCACCCAGTTGAGCTGCCTCGTCGCCAAGGGGCAGAGCGCCTATGCGCTGTCGCTCAAGAAGGGCAACGGGATCAAGCTGACGGGCAAATACCGCGCCTTTGACGAATTCAAGAACGTCATGTGGTTCGACGGCTGCCGTCCGGGCTGAGGCGGGGCTTTCCTGGCTCCGCTTGAAATCAAGGTTGTCATCGTCCCCACAACCCCACTCGACAACCCAAGGCCGCAAATTACGGTGACAGAAATTACGGTGACAGGTACGAAAACCCCCAAATAAGTGAGAGTTGACTGGACCGCTATTCCGTGTCCCCGTTGCGTTGGGGGGTTGGGATGATGGAGATGGAGCCGCAGGAGTTTGGGGGGTATGTCGACTGTCACCGTAATTGCCCGGCAAGCGCGGGCCGAAATCCAAGAGAGTATAATTAGGGGTTATTGCACCTGTCACCGTAATTCCGATTGGTATCCCCGGTCGGTGGTAGGGATAGGGGACACCCTACTGGGTGTCCCCGTTGCGTTGGTCGGTTGGAATGATGGGGATGGAGCCGCAGGAGTTTGGGGGTTATGTCGACTGTCACCGTAATTGCAGTGAGGGTTAAATGGTAATGACAAGACTGGAGGGCGCGTACAGCGTCGTTAG
>Ga0209023_10000703_pt1 | contig 48989 bp, 42 predicted proteins | sample LakOneMetagenome_FD_187468 | JGI IMG/M metagenome (GOLD analysis project Ga0209023, IMG submission 187468) | Freshwater and sediment microbial communities from Lake Erie, Canada (SPAdes) (version 2) | ecosystem: Environmental > Aquatic > Freshwater > Lentic | place: Lake Erie, Canada... | reverse complement strand
TCCGAGGTCGAAATGTCGATCCAGGCAAGCCCGACGCGATCACCACCGGACGAGCCGCGGGCGCGCGCAATGGCGAGCAGATAATTGTTGGTGCGGGCGTCCAGCAGCGTGTCTTCCGTCAAGGTGCCCGGCGTCACCAGCCGCACCACGCCGCGGCGGACCACGCTCTTGTTGCCGCGGGCGCGCGCTTCCGCCGGGTTCTCGGTCTGCTCGCACACGGCGACGCGGTGGCCCGCGCTGATCAGCCGATGCAGGTAGTCCTCCGAGCGTTCCACCGGCACGCCGCACATCGGGATGTCCATGCCCTGATGCTTGCCGCGCTTGGTCAAGACAATGCCGAGCGTCCGTGAGGCGATCTCGGCATCCTCGAAGAACAGCTCGTAGAAATCGCCCATCCGGTAGAACAGCAACAGCCCGGGATGGCCGGCCTTGATCTCCAGATACTGTTCCATCATCGGCGTGACGCGCGCATTGGCGGCAGCGGCCGGGGTGGGTTCTGGCTCGGGCGGCATGGGGGCCGAGATGGCTTGCTGGATGGTCATGGCGGCGCAAACTACAAAATTTCGCCCGCCGGTCCTATCGCTTTGCCGCCAGAACACACGTTTTCCCCCGTCGTCCCTGCGAACGCAGGGACCCCTACGCCGCGGCTCTTCGATGAGCGAATGGTGGTTGACACCTTGGCCGGCAACTGCCGCCGTGGGGTATGGGTCCCCCGATGTGCAATTACACATCCGGGGTCAAGCCCGGGACGACCCGTCGAGAGAGCAGCGTTGCAGCCATGGTCAATTGACCTGCCGGGTGCGCGCTCCTAAAACTCGCCATCAATTCAGGCGGGTCCATGCCCAAAACGCGGCATTCAGGGAGAGATTCAATGGGTGATGTATTTATTTGCGATGCGGTCCGGACCCCGATCGGCCGTTTCGGCGGCTCGCTCGCCAAGGTGCGCGCCGACGACCTCGGCGCTGCGCCGATCAAGGCGCTGATGGCGAAGCATCCGGGCCTCGACTGGTCGCAGGTCGACGAAGTCTTCTTCGGCTGCGCCAACCAGGCCGGCGAAGACAACCGCAACGTCGCGCGCATGGCGCTGCTGCTGGCGGGCATGCCGGATACGGTTCCCGGCCAGACCCTGAACCGTCTGTGCGCCTCCGGCCTCGATGCGGTCGGCGCCGCCGGCCGCGCGATCCGCGCCGGCGAAATCGATTTCGCGATTGCCGGCGGCGTCGAATCGATGACGCGCGCGCCGTTCGTGATGGGCAAGGCGCCGGAAGCGTTCGCGCGCTCGGCCGAGATCTACGACACCACCATCGGCTGGCGCTTCATCAACCCGCTGATGAAGGCGCAGTATGGCGTCGACGCGATGCCGGAGACCGGCGAGAACGTCGCCGAGGAATACCAGGTCTCGCGCGCCGACCAGGATGCGTTCGCAATCCGCTCGCAGCAGCGCGCCGGTGCGGCGATAGCGTCCGGTTACTTCGCCGAGGAGATCACCCCGGTGTCGGTGCCCGGCGGCAAGGCTGGACCCGTGATCGTCGACAAGGACGAGCATCCGCGCCCCGAAACCACGCTGGAAGGCTTGACCAAGCTGAAGCCGATCGTGCGCAATCCCGGCACGGTGACGGCGGGTAATGCCTCCGGCGTCAACGACGGCGCCGCCGCGATGATCCTCGCCTCCGAAGCCGCCGTGAAGAAGCACGGGCTGACGCCGCGGGCGCGCATTCTTGGCCTCGCCTCGGCCGCGGTGCCGCCGCGGATCATGGGCATCGGCCCGGTGCCGGCGACCCGCAAGCTGATGGAGCGACTGGGTCTGAAGATTTCCGACTTCGATCTGATCGAACTCAACGAAGCCTTTGCCTCGCAGGGCATTGCCTGCCTGCGACAGCTGGGCGTCAAGGACGATGCCGACTTCGTCAACCCGCATGGCGGCGCGATCGCGCTCGGCCATCCGCTCGGCATGAGCGGGGCGCGGCTGGCGATGACGGCGGTGCACGGCATGGAGAAGCGCGGCGGCAAGCTGGCGCTCGCCACGATGTGCGTCGGCGTCGGCCAGGGCGTCGCGATCGCGATCGAGAAGCTGAACTGACGGACGTTGGTCCGTCATTCCGGGGCGATGCGAAGCATCGAACCCGGAATCTCGAGATTCCGGGTCTGGTCCTTCGGACCATCCCGGAATGACCCAAGTGACCAAAAGACCACTTTTCCAAATTAGTTATATCATATAATGATCGGCGGCAGGGCTCACCGGCAAACCAAAAGCCTGGGAGGAATTCGTCATGGCACTCATCTACCCCGTCAGCAGTCTGGCCGCGCATCCGCCGCGGCTGTCGCCGGCCTATAAGAGCACGGTCAAGCGCTCGCCGACCAGGCCGCTGATCCCGATGCGGCATACGCTGTCGGAACTGACCGGGCCGGTCTACGGCCACGAGACCGTGCGCGAGAACGATCACGACCTCACCATCCAGGGCAAAGGCGAGCCGCTCGGCGAACGCATCATCGTGCACGGTCATGTGCTCGACGAGGACGGCCGCGGCGTCGCCAACACGCTGGTCGAACTGTGGCAGGCCAATGCCTGCGGCCGTTATGTCCACGTCGTCGACCAGCATCCGGCGCCGCTCGATCCGAATTTCACCGGCGCCGGCCGCGCGCAGACCGATGCGCAGGGCTACTACCGCTTCGTCACCATCAAGCCCGGTGCCTATCCGTGGGGCAATCACCCCAACGCCTGGCGTCCGGCCCACATCCACTTCTCGGTGTTCGGCCATTCGTTCGTGTCGCGGCTGGTGACGCAGATGTATTTTCCTGGCGATCCGCTGTTTCCGTTCGATCCGATCTTCAATTCGGTCACCGACGAGAAGGCGCGCAACCGGATGATCTCCGATTTCGACCTGGAGAGCACCAAGCCGGATTGGGCGCTGTGCTATCGCTTCAACATTGTGCTGCGCGGGCGCAACGCCACGCCGATGGAGACCAAGTAAGTGTCACAGACGAAGCCAGAGGGCGTCACCCCGTCGCAGACCGTAGGTCCCTATTTCGCCTATGGCCTGACCTCGCAGGGCAAGTACGACTGGAACGATGCGTTCAGTAACAACCTCGTCACCGCGGATACGTCGGGCGAACGCATCCGCGTCGAGGGCTGTGTGTTCGACGGCGACGACGTGCCGATGCCGGATTGCATGCTGGAAATCTGGCAGGCCGATGCGCAGGGTCGCTTCAGCGATCCGCAGGACAAGCGTGCGCTGCCGAACTCGTCGTTCCGTGGCTTCGGCCGTATCGGCACTGATGCCAATGGCGGTTTCGCCTTCGACACCATCAAGCCCGGCCAGGTCGACGATCCCGACGGCAAGCCGCAGGCGCCGCATCTCGTGCTTGCGGTGTATGCGCGCGGCATGTTGCTGCATCTCTATTCGCGCATCTACTTCGACGGCGAAGCCGGGAATGCCGCCGATCCGGTGCTGGCGCTGGTGCCGGCGGATCGCCGCCACACCTTGATCGCCAAGCGCCAGCCCGGCAGCGGCCATGCGGTCTATCGCTTCGACATCCACATGCAGGGCGACAACGAAACGGTGTTCTTCGACGTCTGAAGGAGACGCCGTTGCTCCATTCCCGGCTCGCCGACGTCGCACCTCGCTATGATGTTGTCGTCATCGGCGCCGGCGCCGCGGGCATGTCGGCCGCATTGTTTGCGGCCATTCGCGGCGCCAGGACGCTGCTGGTGGAAAAGACCGAGTTTGTCGGTGGCACTTCGGCGTTTTCGGCGGGCTCGCTCTGGATCCCGAACACGCGGCACGCGTCCGGCGCTGCCGATAACACCGGCAACGTCGAGCGTTATCTCCAGCAGATCGTCGGCAACCGCGCCGATGCCTCGCTGCGCGCAAGCTTCCTGAAAGCCGGTCCTGAAGCGGCCGAAATTCTTGAACGCGATACGGACGTGAAGTTGCGCGCCTATGCGCGGCATCCGGATTATCGCTCCGAGCTCGACGGCGCGGTTATGGCCGGGCGTGCGCTGGAGCCGCTGCCGTTCGATGGGCGGCTGCTGGGCGATGCCTTCAGGCTCATTCGCCCGCCGTTGCCGGAGTTTACGCTGCTCGGCGGCATGATGGTGGATCGCACCGATATCGGCCACCTGCTGAAGTCCACGACATCCGCAAAATCCCTTGCCCATTCCGCGAAACTGCTGGCGCGGCATGCGCGTGATCGCCTGAGCCATGGCCGCGGCACGCGGCTGGTGATGGGCAACGCGCTGGTCGGCCGGCTGCTCTATTCGCTGATCCGCAGGAATGTCGATATCCTCACCGGTGCGACGCTTCAAAAGATCCTTCGCGAAACGGACGGGCCGGTGACGGGTGTGGTTCTCACCTCCGGCGGCATCTCGCGCGAGGTTGCGATTAGCGACAGGCTGATCCTGGCGGGCGGCGGTTTTAACCGACATGCCGAACGCCGGGCGGCGCTTGGCACCAACGAAGACTGGTCGTCGGTCGCGCCCGGCTCAACCGGCGACGCCCAGGATCGCGCGATCGAGATCGGCGCGCGCCTCAGTGATCGCGATCTCAGCGCCGCGTTCTGGGCGCCGGCGTCGATCCGCCGCCGCGCCGACGGATCGAACGCGGTGTTTCCGCACTTCGTGCTCGACCGCGGCAAGCCGGGGACGCTGGTGGTCGACAGCACCGGCCGCCGCTTCGTCAACGAGGCGATCTCCTATCACCAGTTCGCGCTGGAAATGCTGGCGAATCCAGGCACCGCGATTCCGGCGTTTCTGATCGCGGATGCGGTAGCGCTGCGCAAATATGGTCTCGGCATGGTGCGGCCGGGCGGCTGGGGGACGAAGGCTGCGCTTGCCGACGGCTATCTCGTATCCGGCGAGACCATCGAACAATTGGCGCAGCGCCTGAACATCGATACCGCCAATCTGCGCGCGACGATCGACAGAATGAACGACCATGCGCGCACCGGCCGCGACGACGAATTCGGCCGCGGCAGCACCGTCTACCAGAATCACAACGGCGATGCGGCGGCTGGCCATGCCAATCCCAATCTCGGACCGATCGCAACCGCGCCGTTCTATGCGCTGCGGCTTTATCCCTCCGACATCGGCACCTCGGCTGGACTCGTCACCGATGACGCGGCGCGTGTACTCGATGCGGCGAACCGGCCGATCGCGCGGCTCTATGCCTGCGGCAACGACATGCAATCGGTGATGGGCGGAACCTATCCGGGGCCCGGGATCACGCTCGGGCCGGCGGTGGCATTTGCCTATCTCGCGGCAACGTAATTACTTCAGCGTGCCAATCGACAGCGCGTGCGCGACGCAACTGTTGATGTGGTCGGTGAGAATTGTCTTGGCATTTTCGATGTCGCGCTTCAGCGCGCAATCGAGCAGCGCCTTGTGCTGCGCGATGGTAGCGCTGCCGCGATACTGCAGCGCGTAGCGGAAATACTTGTCGAAGACGATGGCATGCGTCTGCATCAGCTCGCGCGAACCGCAGGCCGAGATCAGCGCCTGGTGAAATTCGCCGTCGTAACGCTTTCGAAGTTCGGGATCGTCGCCCTCGGACTGGATCGCGCGTTCGGTGGCGGCGAGCTTGTGATGGGCAGACACCACGCGGCCTTCCCATTCGACGTCGCCGGCGCGGAACGACTCGGTCATGGCGTGATGCTCGAGCAGGATCCGCAAGCCGGCGAGTTCGCGAAGATTCTGGATCGAGACCGGCGCCACCTCGAAACCGCGCTGGCCCTCGGCCACCACGAAGCCTTCCGACGCCAGCCGGTTGAGGATTTCGCGCAGCGTGCTGACGCTGACGCCGTAGTCCTCCTTCATCGAATCCAGCTTGAGCCGACCGGACGGAGTCAGCACACCGAAGATGATGTCGGAACGGATACGGCGATAGCCGCTGTCTCCAGCGGACATTGGGCTTTGCGAATGTTCTAGTATCGTCAAGGCCTTAAACCTATTTTGGGCCTGCCACCAAGGTGACTCCAGGCCACCTCAGCATAGTCCCGAATGAAGCAGACCGCACCGGCGCGAGTCTGCTCATGCACATCTCAATATATCATATATTTCTAATAATCTCATTTGACATGGATTTCACAATATGATTTTCAGCGAGGACAGGTGTCGGCACTTAAACAGCGGCAACAAGCCGCGGCTCGGCACCGGTTAGAGCGTTTTCGAGCGAAGTGGACACCGGTTCGCGTGAAGAAAACGCGTCAAAACAAGAATCAGAGCCCCGTTCCGATTCAATCGGAACGGAAAAGGTTCTGGGGATCAGGGAGGAAATAATGAGGTTGGTTTCAGTTCTGTCGGCTGCCGTGTTCGGCAGCGTGCTTTTCGCCGGCGTTGCCTGCGCGCAGGAAGTCCAGGAACGCACGATCCGCTGGGGTCACCTCAACAACACCGATCATCCCGTCAGCTTCGGTGTGCAGAAGTTCGCCGAAATCCTGCTCGCCAAGAGCGGCGGCAAGATGAAGGTGCGCGAGTTCGCGGCGTCCCAACTCGGCAACGAATTGCAGCAGCAATCCGCGCTGCGCGGCGGCACCCAGGAAATGCTGTCGGCGTCCACCACCTCGCTGGCGACGGTGGTGCCGGAATTCGGCCTGCTCGATTTCCCGTTCATTGCCGCTACCACCGGCCAGGCCGACGCGCTGGTGCAGGGCGCGTTCGGCAAGGCAATGATCGACGCGCTGCCGCAGCGCGGGTTGATCGGCCTCGGTTACTGGGGGCTCGGCTTCCGCAACGTCACCAACAGCAAGCGCCCGGTTGCCAGGCTCGAGGATTTTGCCGGTCTCAAGCTGCGCGTGATTCCGAACCCGGTCTATCTGGAGTCCTTCAGCGCCTTCAAGGCCAACCCGATCCCGATGGCGTTTGGCGAACTCTATTCGGCACTGGAAACCGGCACCGTCGACGGCGAGGAAAACCCCTACACCGTGATCCTCTCCAACAAGTTCTTCGAGGTTCAGAAATACGTTTCCGCCACCAATCATACGTTTACGCAGAACATCATCCTGGTCAGCAAGATCTTCTGGGACAAGCTGTCGCCGGCCGAGCAGCGCATGATGCAGGAAGCCTATAACGAGAGCCGCGATTACCAGAAGGAGCAGACCCGGCTGCAGACCGAGAAGGCGCTGGCCGAATTGCAGGCCAAGGGCATGCAGTATAATCCGGTGGCACCGGAAGAGCTGGAGCGGATGCGCACGGCGGTGCAGCCGGTGGTCGACAAGATCTCGGCCAGCCTGAAGCCGGAGACCGTCAAACTGTTCAACGACGAACTCGCCCGCATCCGCAAGGACGTGAAGTGACGCGCTGACGCCCGGGACGGCCACGATGGCGCGCATCCTCGATCTCTATTGCAGCCTTCTCAAGCTCGCCATCGCGCTCTGCCTCGCGCTGATGGTGGTGCTGGTGTTCGGCAATGTCGTGCTGCGTTACGGCTTCAACTCCGGCATCACGGTGTCGGAGGAGCTGTCGCGCTGGCTGCTGGTGTGGCTCACCTTCCTCGGCGCTATCGTCGCCGTCCGCGAGCACTCGCATCTTGGGGTCGATACCTTCGTGCGGATGCTCGGGCCCGCCGGAAAGCGCGTCTGCTTCATCGTCAACTATTGCCTGATGCTGTTCGCCGACTGGCTGCTGCTGTCGGGGAGCTGGCGCCAGACCCTCATCAATTGGGACGATCGCGCGCCGGCCACCGGTCTTTCGATCGCGATTTTCTATTTCGTCGGCGTGGTGTTCGGCGTCTCGGCCGGTGCGATGCTGCTCTACGACCTGTTCCGCGTGGTTTCCGGGCAGGCCAGCGAAGCCGACATGGTCGCGGTCAAGGAATCGGAGGAGCACTGATGTCCGGCCGGTTCACGAGGCGCAAGCCATGACCATCGCGGTCTTCACCTTCTCGCTGCTCGGCGCGTTGGCGCTCGGCATGCCGATCGCGTTTGCGCTGATCGTCTGCGGCGTCGCGCTGATGAGCACGATCGGAATGTTCGATTCCCAGATCGTGGCGCAGAACGTCATCAACGGCGCCGACAGCTTTCCCCTGATGGCTATCCCGTTCTTCATGCTGGCCGGCGAACTGATGAACAAGGGTGGTCTCGCCAAGCGCATCGTCAACGTCGCCCTCGTGGCGGTCGGGCATCTGCGTGGCGGGTTGGGCTATGTCACTATCCTGGCGTCATGCATCCTGGCCTCGCTTTCCGGCTCGGCTGCGGCCGATGCCGCGGCGCTGGCGTCGCTGCTGGTGCCGATGATGGTGGCCGCCGGACACAAGAAATCCTATGCGGCCGGTCTCGTCGCGGCCGGCGGCATCATCGCGCCGGTCATTCCGCCGAGCATCGGCTTCGTCATCTTCGGCGTTGCCGCCGGCGTGTCCATTTCGAAGCTGTTCCTTGCCGGCATCGTGCCCGGCTTGATGCTCGGCGTCGGGCTATGCGTTTCGTGGTGGTGGGTGGTCCGCAAGGAAAACCTGACGCCGCCGCCGCGGGCGTCGTTCGCCGAAATATTCAAGGCCGTGGTCGATGGCTTCTGGGCGCTGATGCTGCCGGCGATCATCGTCGTCGGCCTGCGCTTCGGCATCTTCACGCCGACCGAGGCGGCCGTCGTGGTCGCGGTCTATTCGCTGTTCGTCGCCACCTGTATCTACCGCGAGCTGAAGTTCACCGAGCTCTACGAGGTGTTCGTCTCCGCCGCCGTCACCACCAGCATCGTGATGTTCCTGGTGGCGGCGGCACTGGTGTCGTCGTGGTTGATAACGGTCTCGGAGATTTCCACCCAGGTGGTGGACCTGCTGCGGCCGTTCATGGGCAACAACACGCTGTTGATGTTCGCCATCATGGTCGTGGTGGTGATCGTGGGAACGGCGCTGGACATGACTCCGACCATCCTGATCCTGACGCCGATCCTGATGCCGATCATCAAGACCGCCGGAATCGATCCGGTCTATTTCGGCGTGCTGTTCATCATCAACAACGCCATCGGCCTGATCACACCGCCGGTGGGAGTGGTGCTGAACGTGGTCTGCGGCGTCTCGAAGATCAGCATGGAAGAGATCATCAAGGGCGTCTGGCCGTTCATGATCGCGCAGTTGATCGTATTATTCCTGATGGTGTTGTTCCCGGGATTGGTTACGATCCCGGCCAAATGGTTTGCCGGCTAAGGCAGCAGGGGGAGGCACGATGGCCACCAAGATCATGATTCTGAACGGGCCGAACCTGAATTTCCTCGGGATTCGCGAACCGCATATCTACGGCCCGACGACGCTGAAGCAGATCGAGGAGAGCTGCGAGGCGCTGGCGAAGGTTCTCGGCGTCGAGATTTCGTTTCACCAGTCCAACCTGGAAGGCGAACTGGTCAATCTCATTCAATCCGCGCATGGCAAGATGGACGCGATCATCATGAACCCGGCGGCCTATTCGTTCACTTCGGTGGCGCTGATCGACGCGCTGAAGATCTTCGAAGGGCCGAAGTTCGAGGTCCATATCTCCAACATCCACGCCCGCGACGAACTGCACCGGCATTCGATCACGTCGACCGCGTCGACCGCCGTGATCTGCGGCATGGGCCCTTACGGCTATCTCGCGGCGATGCTGGCCGCCGTACAGCGGTTGGGCAAGCTGCCGGGTTCGGTGCCGGCGGCGTTGCACGGCCTCAAGGCGTAAGCGGAGGAGGTCGCGATGCGTGGCGCTGGCTTTCTGGCGATCTGGAGCGATGTCGAACCGAAGCACCTGGTCGACTATCGGCATTGGCTGACGCGCGAACACACCACCGAACGGGTGACGACGAGGGGCTTTCTGGCGTCGCGCGTGTTCCGCATGCTGAACACCGATACCAATCGCTTCTTCATCCTGTATGAACTGGAATCTCCGGAGGTGCTCGACGGTCCGGCCTATCTGGCACGGCTCAATGCGCCGACGCCGTGGTCGCAGCGGATCATGCCGATCCTCGGCAATTTTATTCGTGGCGGCGGCGTGATGGCCGCGCGTGCCGGCCGCGGCGAGGGCTCGACGGCGGTCGCGCTGCGCCTCGAGAATCTGCCAAAAGATCCCGCCAGGCTCGCCGCCGATGTCGCCGATCTCGACGGCATCGCCGCGGTGCAGATCGGCGTCACCGATCTGGCCCGGACCTCGGTCCCGACCAGGGAAAAAGGCATGCGGAAGAACGAAGGCGTGTTCGCCGGCCTGCTGTTGATCGAGGCGCTGGATGAGGCTTCGCTTCGCCACGCGCTGCGCAAGGTCAGCGAAATGGCGCCCGGCGTCGTCGGCGACACCAGCGATGCCGAGGTGTATCAAGGCATGTTCGCGCTGGATGCCCGCATCGCAGATTTTGGATAATGCCGAAATTCTCGCTCGCCGCCCTGACGGTCCTCGAACTCGCGCCGCCCGAGCTGGTCGAGGTCGCCGCGCGCTGCGGCTATGATCATGTCGGCATCCGGCTGCTGCCGTCGGTGCCCGGCGGGCTGGCCTATCGCCTGATGGACGATGCTGTGGGGTTGAAGGAAACGCTCGCGCGGCTCGATGCCACCGGCGTCACCGTCGCCGATCTCGAAGTCGTCGCGTTCCGGCCGGAGACCGAGGTCGCTTCCTTCTCCGCTTTCTTCGAGACCGGCGCGCGGCTCGGCGCCAGGAACATCCTGGTCGCCGGCTACGACCCTGATCTGGATCGTTTCACCGATCGTTTCGCGGAATTCTGCGCGGCGGCGGCGCCGCACGGCCTGACCGCCGATCTCGAATTCATGCCCTGGACGTCCGTCCCCGACCTGCGCACGGCCAATCGCATCGTCGCGAAGGTCGGCCAGCCGAACGCCGGCGTGCTGGTCGATGCGCTGCACTTCGATCGCTCGAACGGCGTGCTCGGCGAACTCGTCCGCGTTCCGGTCGACCGATTGCATTACTGGCAACTCTGCGACGGCCCGGCGGAGCGGCCGGCGACGACGGAGCAGATGATGCATGCGGCGCGCAGCGAGCGGATGTTTCCGGGCGAGGGCGGCATCGACCTGATTTCGCTGGTGAGGACGATGCCGACGGATATTCCTGTCAGCATCGAAGTTCCGACCGCCGAACTGGCGAAAACGGTGAAAGCGGAAGCAAGGGCGCGACGCGCGCTGGAGGCGGCGAAGAAGGTCATTGCGATGGCAACGCCGTGACGGAGGATCGTCCGAAATTCCTCACCGGGCTGATCGGCGCGCCGATAGCGCAATCGGCTTCGCCCGCGATGCACGAACGGGCCGCCGACGCGCTCGGCGTCCGCTGTCACTATCAGCTCATCGAAGTCGCAGGCCTGGATCGGGCCGGCCTGCGGGCGCTGCTCGACGGCGTGAAGAGCTTCGGCTTCGCCGGCGTCAACGTCACCTTTCCCTACAAGGAGGCGGTGGTGCCGCTGCTCGACGGATTGTCCGGGAGCGCGCGTGTGATCGGCGCGGTCAACACCGTCGTCGTGCGCGACGGCAGTCTGATCGGCTACAACACCGACGCGACCGGCTTCGAACGCGCCGTCGCACGTCTCGTTGCAGCCTCACATCGCGGCCCGGTGGCCTTGATCGGCGCCGGGGGCGTCGGCAAGGCGATCGCCTTTGCGCTGGCCAGTCTCGGCGTCACCGGGCTTGCGATCTTCGATTCGGATCGGGCCAAGGCGGCGCAACTGGCGGCGCAGTTGCAGGGCCGGCTGGCGGCGCGAGACGGCACCGATGTGGAAGACGTGTTGAAGGACGCGGTCGGCGTCATCAATGCGACGCCGATCGGCATGCTGCCGGATCGCGGCTCGCCAATTCCGGACGCGTTGCTGCATCGCGATCTGTGGGTGGCCGATGCGGTCTACACACCGCTGTGGACGCCGCTGCTGCTGGCGGCGAAGGCGAAAGGCTGCGAGCTGATGACCGGGCGCGAGCTGGCGATCCACCAGGCCGCAGACGCCTTCGAACTGTTTACCGGGCTGAAGCCGTCGATATCGGCGCTCGGAAAGGCGTTCGATGCCGTGATGGCAAGGCGCTATTCGATGACAGCATGATCCGGTGGCGCCGATTGCGCGCGCAGCGTCGCCTTGCTGGAGCCGATCATGATGGTCAGCGGAATTGATGCCAGGATAAAGATCATCACCAACTGATAATCCTGCGAGAAGGCGATGATTTGCGCCTGGATCTTCACCATCGCGTCCGCCATGGCGCGGCCGGCATCGGTCGACATGTCGATCATGCCGCGCACGTTGGGCATCTGCATGGCGTGGTTGAACGGGGTGACGTGTTCCGACAGCACCGCATAGACGCGGGCCGATCCGTGCGTCAGTTGCGAGATCACGATGGAGATGCCGACAGAACTGGCGACGTTACGCATCAGGGTCAGCATCGAGGTGCCGTCGGTGCGCAGATGGCCCGGCAGCGTCAGGAAAGCCACAGTCGAGAGCGGCACGAACACCAGGCCGAAACCGAAGCCTTGCAGGATGCTGATGACGACGATTTCGTTGACGCCGGTCTGGTCGGTCCAACCGGTCATCTGGAACAGCGAGAATGCCGTGATGCTCAGCCCGCAGATGATCAGCGTTCGCGCCTCGATGAATCGCATCACCCGGCCGACCAGCATCATGGCGACGAAGGTGCCTGAGCCGCGGCTCGCCAGCAGTACGCCGGCGGTGATGATGGGATAGCCGATCACGTTCTGCAGGAACGGCGACGATAGCGCCATGGTCGAATACAGCACCAGCCCCATCACCGCCATGAACACGCAGCCGCCGACGAAGTTCTTGTCCTTGAACAGCGCGAACTGGATGAACGGTTTCGAGGTCGTGAACGAGTGCGCGAGGAAGTAGTAGAAGCCGACGGCTGCGATGATGAACTCGGCGATGATCTCGTTGGACTCGAACCAGTCGAGCTGTTCGCCGCGGTCGAGCGCGAGCTGCAGCGAGCCGATCGCGATGGCAAGCGCCGAGAAGCCGAACCAGTCGAAGCGCAGGTTGAGGTCCTTCTTGGTCTCGTCCATGAAGATCATCAGACCGAGCACGGTGAAGATACCGAACGGCAGGTTGACGAAGAACACCCAGTGCCAGGAATAGGTTTCCGTCAGCCAGGCGCCGAGCGAGGGCCCCATGATCGGCCCCATCATCACGCCCATGCCCCAGATCGACATCGCCTTGGCGCGTTCATGCAGCGCGTAGGAATCGAGCATCACGGCCTGCGACAGCGGCACTAGCGCCGCGCCGAACACGCCCTGCAGCAGCCGGAACAGCACCATCTGGTTGATGTCCTGCGCCAGCCCGCACAGCACCGAGGCAAACGTGAAGCCTGCGGAGCAGATGATGAAGATGTTCTTGCGGCCGAAACGGTTGGCGATCCACCCGACCGGCGCGGTCATGATTGCGGCTGCGACGATGTAGGATGTCAGCACCCAGTTGATCTGGTCCTGGGAGGCCGACAGCGTGCCCTGCATGTAGGGCAGCGCGACGTTGGCAATGGTGGTGTCGAGCGCCTGCATGATCGTCGCCGTCATGGCGCAGATCGTCACCATGTTCCGGCGCAGGCCGGGAACGGCTGAAGGTGACGGGCCCGGCGTCGGCATGGCGTCAGTCGTGCTCGCTGCTGGCGACTGCCGGCGCGAAGCCGAGCAGACCGGCCAGCGAACGCGTGTGCCTGGTGTCGATGGTTGCGAACACGCTCATGCCGGCTTTCAGCTTGCGGACGAACTTGTCGTTGGGATCGAAGTAGATCCGCACCGGCACGCGCTGCACCACCTTGACGAAGTTACCCGACGCGTTCTGCGGCGGCAGGATCGCGAACTGCGCGCCGGTGCCCGGCGACAGCGATCCGACCGTGCCCTTGAACACGTGGTTCGGGAACGCATCGACGTCGAGTTCGACGGTCTGGCCGACCGCGACGTAGGTGAAATCGGATTCCTTCGGGTTGGCGTCGACCCAGGGATTGGACGTGTCGATGATGCTGAACACCGGCGCGCCCGCGGCGACGTAGCGGCCGAGCTGGATCTGGTCGACCTGGGTCGCGATACCCGCCATCGGCGCGCGCATCACGGTGTGGTCGAGGTTGCGTTCGGCCTGGTCGAGCGCCGCCTTGGCCTGCGCGTAGGGCGGAAACTCCGCGATCGGCAGTTCGGGATTGCCGAGCAACTGCGTCTTGGCGTTCGAGAGCTGTTGCTTGACGAACTGCGCCTGGGCTGCCGCCGTCACCAGCGCGGTGCCGGAATTGTCGAGATCGAGCTGCGAACCGACATTGTTCTTCACCAGCGATTGCTTGCGATCGACGTCACGCTGCTTGAGGTCGATGCCCTGCTGCGTCAGGTCGGCCATCTGGCCGTAAATCTTGATGTTGGCGACCAGGTTGTCATAGGTCACGCGGGCCTGATCGAGCGTCGCCTTGGCGGAGTTGACCGCTAAACGAAACGGCACCGGATCGATCTCGAACAGCACGTCGCCTTCCTTAACCTGCTGGCCTTCCTTGACGACGACCTTTTCGATCTTGCCGGAGATATCGGGCGTGATCAGCACCTTCTGCGCGCCGACATAGGCATCGTCGGTGGTCACGTAGCGGCCGCCGTTGAGATAGAAGGTGATGCCGGCAATCGCTGCGACCAATGGCAGCACCACCAGCAGCAGGAAGCGGCGGTAGCGGCGCAGGCCGGCCATCAACCGGCGGCGCGGCTCGGCGGATAGTTTCGGGCGCGACGGCGCAGCCGGGCTGGATTTCTGTTCGGGCGGGAACTTGAGGACGGGATCAGCCATAGCGCTGCTCCTTTCGCGGAGGTTCGCCGGCCGTGTTCTGGATGGCATTGCGAATGTTTTCTTTGATCAGGTCGAGCTGGTCGAGCATGCGATGGGCATCGGCGGGGTTGATGCCTTCCAGCGCGGTGGTGGTGATTTCCGAGCGCAGCCCGGAGAGTTTGCCGAGCAGGGGACGGGCCGCCTTCTTCAGGTAGAGGCGGTTGACGCGACGGTCGGTCTCGTCGCCGCGGCGCTCGATCCAGCCGTTGTTGCAGAGCTTGTCGACCAGCCGGGTCAGCGTGATCGGCTGCATCTCCATCTGCTCGGCCAGTTCGGTCTGTTTCAGGCCCTCGGTGCGTTCCACCTTGGCCAGAACCGCCCATTGGGCGCGGGTGATGCCGTGGCGCGCGGCCTGCTTGTCGGCATAGGCGCGTACCAGCCGTTGCAATTCGCCCAGCGTAAACAGGAAGTTCATATCCACGGAACCGCGCATCGGGCCTGGCCTCCATAAGCTTTGGATATAATAAGCTAGCTCATGAATTCTGCATCGGGGGTTAACAATGACGTGACCCGCGTCTTGGGCATGGCTGGGAACCGGCAGCCGGCGGGCTTTGGGATCGGCGGCGAAAATGCTATGAAATGAACCAGATGACCCTGGCCAAGCCGACATTCCCCGCGCCCGACCACGATCACGGCCGCTGCACTGCGGACGCGATGTCGCATGCCGAACAGGTGTGCGCACGGCGAACGCAAAAATTCACCCCGATCCGGCGTCAGGTGTTGCAGGCGCTGTTGTCCAGCCACCGTCCGCTCGGCGCCTATGAGGTGATCGACGAACTCGCCAAGTCGATGCCGCGGCCGGCGCCGATCACGGTCTACCGTGCGCTCGATTTTCTGATGGAAAACGGTCTCGTTCATCGCATCGAAAGTCGCAATGCGTTTCTGGCCTGCGCGCACGACCACGATGAAACGTCGATGGTGGCGTTCCTGATCTGCGACCATTGCGGTTCGGTCGGCGAAATTCCGGCCGCTCCCGTTGCGCAGGGCCTCAACGCGGCGGCGCGCGCAACCGGGTTCGCGCCAAAACTCTCCGTCGTCGAAATCGCCGGCACCTGCGCCCACTGTCAAAAACAATAAAGCCGCGTCAAGCCGGCCAGAGGATCGATGTCTTCCACTCCAGTAACGCCTCCCACCGCGCGTGCGCTCACGCCGGGCGCCATCGCCTTGGTGCTGATGCTGTGCCTGAGCTGGGGTTTCAACCAGATTGCGGTCAAGCTGGCGCTGCCTGACGTGCCGCCGATGATGCAGGCGCTGATCCGCTCCGCCGGTGCGCTGCCTGTCATGATGGCTGTCGGCTGGTTCCGCGGTGTCAAGTTCTTCAGGCGCGATGGTTCGCTCGTGCCCGGCCTGTGCGCGGGCCTGCTATTCGGCATCGAATTCGTGCTGATCTTCACCGGCCTCGTGTTCACCTCGGCGGCGCGCGCGGCGGTGTTTCTCTACACCGCGCCGTTTTTCGTGGCGCTCGGTTCGTATCAGTTTCTCGGCGAGCGGCTGTCGGCCCTGCAATGGAGCGGGCTGGCGCTGAGTTTCACCGGCGTGGCGCTTGCGATCGGCGTGCCGCAGCCGAACGTCGATGCGAAAGTGTTGCTGGGCGATTTGCTGGTGGTTGCGGGCGGTGCGCTGTGGGCGGCCACCACGCTGATCGCCAAAGGCACCAAGCTGCGCAATGCTGCACCGGAAAAGGCGCTCGGCTATCAGGTCGCGATCTCGATCCCGATTCTGGGCGCGGCCTCGTGGTTCGCGGGCGAAAGCATCACTCATATGCCGAGCTTGCTGTCGGTGTCGCTGCTGGCCTATCAGGCCGTCTGGGTGGTCGGCTGCACCTTCGTGCTGTGGTTCGCGCTGATCAGGACCTATTCCGCCAGCAAACTCTCGGCCTTTACCTTCATCACGCCGTTGTTCGGCGTTGTCGCCGCCTACTTCATCATGAAGGACCAGTTGACGATTGCCTTCGGCGCCGCGGCGCTGCTCGTCGTCGCCGGGCTCTATCTCGTCAACAAGCCGGATCCGAAGCTGACACCCGATCCGAACCTGCCGGTGTGATCCGGGTTCCGACCGACGCCTACTGCTTCACCTGCAGGCCGGCGTCACGGATGATTGGTCCCCACTTCGCCGTCTCTTCCTCGATGAATTGTCCGAATTCGGCAGCCGAGGTCCCGCGCGGCTCCAGACCCTGGAGCTGGAGTTTTTCTTTCACGCCGGGCTCCATGAGCGCATTGACGACCGCTTGCTGAAACACGGCCATCACGGCGTCCGGTGTTCCCGTCGGCGCCATGAAGCCGAACCAGGCGGACCCGACGACGCGCGGAAAGCCTTGCTCCACCAAAGTGGGCGCGTCCGGATAGACCGACGTTCGGTCCTTTGCCGCGACACCCAGCACGCGCAGCTTGCCGGCACGAATATGCGGAAGCGCGACCGTGATCGCCGTCAGTGTCGCGTCGACGCGTCCGGCCAGCAGTTCGGTATAGGCCGTGGAATCGCCGCGAAACGCGACGTTGAGGCCCTTGATGCCGGCCTCGCGGAACAACAGCTCGGCGGCGAGGTGCGGCCCGGATCCGGCGCCGGGCGACGCAAACGTCACGCCGTTGGGTAAACCCTTGGCATAGGCAATGAACTCGGCAAGCGTCTTGTACGGCGCGTCCGCATTCACGATCAGAAACACCGGCGCGATGATGGCAAGCGAGATCGGCTTGAGATCCTTTCTCGGGTCGTAGTTCAGCTTGCCATAGATCGCTTCGGCGGTCGCATACGGCGCAGCGGCGTAGAGAAAGGTATAGCCATCCGGCGGGGCGTGGGCCACGGCTTCATTGCCGATCAGCGTGCCGGCTCCCGAGCGATTTTCGACGATGAAGCGCTGATTGAAACGGTTCTCAAATCGCTCGGCCAGAATGCGCAGCGAGGTGTCATTGGAGCCGCCGGGCCCGTAGGGAGAAATCAATCGCACCGATCGGCTTGGCCATGCCTCGTCGGCGCGTGCCCGAAAACCCGACAGCGCGAGGCCGCCTCCGGCAGCGAGACCCAGAATGTCGCGTCGGTTGAGGCGTTGCTTGATCGAAGTCATCCTGATTCCTCCAATGGCGCGCTTGGTTGTCTTCTTGGTCCCGAGCAAGCGCGCATTGCGCGCTTAGCGATGTGACGGGACGCTCTTCAGCAAATGACGGGCAATGTTCAGTTGATGTATCTGGCTGGTGCCTTCGTAGATGCGAAAGGCGCGCACGTCGCGGTAGAAGCGCTCGATCCCGCGCTCCTTGACATATCCCTGGCCGCCGAAAATCTGAACGACGCGGTCGGCGACGCGGCTGACCATTTCGGTCGCGTAGTATTTGCAGATCGACACGTCCATGGTGACGTCGATCCCGCGGTCGCGTTTGCGTGCGGTTTCCAGGATCAGCGCGCGCGAGGCTTCGATCTCCACCTTGCAGTCGGCCAGCATCGCCTGGATGAGCTGAAATTCGGCAATCGGCCGCCCCGACTGCCGCCGTTCCAGCGAATAGCGCACCGCTTCATCGAGCAGGCGGATCGCCGGCCCGGTCGAAAGCGCCGCCAGGTTGACGCGCTGCTTGTTGAGCGTCTTCATCATGGTGCGGAAACCCTGTCCGGGCTCGCCGATGATGCTGGTCGCCGGCACGCGGCAATCCCTGAGCGACACTTCGCCAATCGGCGCGCCTTCCTGGCCCATCTTGGGGGTTGAGGCTGAAGTCGTCATGCCCGGCGTGCCGCGCGGAACCACGAATGCGGTGATGCCGTCGCTCTTGCGTTGGGTCTCGCTGGTCCTGGCAAACACGGTGATGACGTCGGCGATCGGCGCCAGCGTAATGTAGCGCTTGTGGCCGTTGAGAAGGTAGGATCCGTCTGCCTGTTTTGTTGCCGTCGTCTTCAGCGACGCTGCATCCGAGCCGGCTTCCGGTTCGGTAAGGGCAAGGGCTGCGGTCACTTCACCTGAGGCGAGGCCGGGCAGCCACTGCCGCTTCAAAGTCTCCGAACCGTCCTGAATCAGCGACTCCGAGCCGATGCCGGTATTGACGCCGGTGCGGGCGCGGAACGCGACGGAGCATTGGGAAATTTCCAGGTTAGCCAGCGCCAGTTCTTCGGTCGTCAATCCTGCGCCGCCGTACTCTTCAGGAATGGACCAGCCGAAATAGCCGCGCTTGCGCATCTGCTCCACGATTTCGTCGGGGACGCAGTCTTCGGCCTCGACCCGGCTTTCATTCGGGATCGCCACGTCACGAACGAACGATCGAATCTCGGCCAGAAAATTTTCGAAGGCGTCGGGCTCTCGAATCATGGCATCTCTCGCGTACGGCGTGAACTGGGAGCGCCGGCCTGCGAAGGGGGCGTCGAACCGGACTGTTGGCGACCGCACATGGCGTTGATGAGCCCGGCGAGCTTTGCGATCCTCGGACCGAATTCGTCCTCGAGTTGATTGCTGCGCAACCTGAAGGCCGGGATGCCGCAATTGATCGCGAAATAACCCAGCGCCGGGTCGTGATAGAGCGGCGCGGCAACCGCAAAGGTCTGTTGAACCAGGTCGCCGTAGGAACAGGTAAAGCCGCGTCGCGCGCACGACTTCATGTTGGACGCCAGCGCATTGCGCTTGTCGCGCCAGAGATCGGGGGTCTCCTGCGCGAACCGTTTTTCAAGGGCGGTTCGTTCCGACGCCGGCAGCATGAAGACGAGTGCGCGGCCCAACGCCGTGCTCAGAACCGGAACCGAAGAGCCGATATCGGGGATATGCGGACCGGTGTCGGCAGATCGCGCGGTTTCGACATAGACGAGATTGCATCCATCCAGAACGCCGATCGATACGGTTCCCCTGATATCGTCAGCGAGATCCTGCATCAGCGGTCGTGCGATCTGCCTGACATCCATGCTGGCGAGCACGGGGTGAACGACTGTCAGGGATCGCAGTCCGAGACGGTAACCGGCCTCGACCCGCACCAGATATCCGAGCTCGACCAGCGTGAAGGCAAGACGAGCGACGGTCGGCCGCTTCAAGCCAGTCAGAATGGCGATTTCTGCGGTACTCAGGATCGGCCGCTGTGCCGAGAACGATTCCAGCACGGCGAGGCCCTTCGCAAGCGTGGTTGCGAAATCCGAGTTGCGCTCAAATGCAGCCTCGATCTGCGACGCCTTTGAAAGGTCCATCGCAAAATCTGAACATAGAGGTCGCTCGGAGTCAATTATCGGACATAACGTAGTCTGTTGTCCGTATATCGGACAAATCGGAGGCGGCGCTACCGGCTGCCTTGAGCCCGAAGCGGCGGATCAGATGCCGCCAGGGTTGATCGAGTACGCGGCCATCGGGGGCCGTGCCCGCCGGCTTCGGCTCGAACGGCTGGATCAGGCTGGTCTTGACCCCGAACACCGCGTCGCTGTCGAGATAAGGACTGTCCTCGGCGAAGATGTGCGTCACCAGTTGTTCGTGGCCCGCAGCCGAAATCATGAAGTGCACATGCGCCGGCCGATAGGGATGGCGGCCGGTGGCGCCCAACAGGTCACCCACCGGGCCGTCGGCCGGAATTGGATAATGCGCCGGCATCAGGGTCCAGAAGTGAAACCGTCCGTCTCGATCGGTGCGGAACCTGGCGCGCAGGGCTGATCCATCGAGGTCGGTGCGCTGCACGTCGTAGAACCCGTCCTGATCGGCCGACCAGACTTCGACCACAGCGTCGGATATGGGCGTGCCCGATGCCGCCACCACGGTGCCCTCGACCAGCAGTTTCTCGCCGGGCAGACCGGCCGAGATATCCGCGCCATGCGGCGGCTGCGGTGCGTCCGCGACATGGAAGGGGCCGAGCACCGTTGTCTCGGTCGCGCCGTCGGGCTGGCGATGGTTGATCGCGTCCACCAGCATCGAGACACCCAGCACATCGGAAAGCAGAATGAACTCCTGTCTGACGTCCGAGCACATCTGGCCGGTGCGGGTCAGGAAATCGATCGCCGTGCGCCACTCCTCGAAGGTCGGCTCGGTTTCCCGCACCATGGCATGCAGATGCCGCACCATGGCCTGCACCAGCAGCTTCAATCGCGCGTCGGGCGTTGCCGCGAACCGATCCAGCACGGCGTCGGTGATGGTATCTTCGTTCAGGTCATACATTGACCGTCTCCGTTGCGGTTGTCGGATAGAGCGCCGGGTCTGGCCGCCGGCCGTCATAGGCGTCCTGCAGCAGCGCGCGGATGGCGTCGCGCTCTATCGGGCGCGGATTCCAGTAGGGGGACATCGCGGCGATGTCGGCCGCCTCGTCGAGCCTGTCGCCGGGCATGCCGAGTTCGCGCAAGCTGCGCGGCGCCGCCAGTTTGCCGGCGAGGTCGAACAGCCCTTGCGCGGCATCGGCCGTGCCAAGCGCCCGCGCAATGCCGGCCATTGCCTCGGGCGCGCTCGCGGCGTTGAAGGCGGTGGCATGCGGCAGCATGACGGTGTGGGTCTCGGCATGCGGGAGGTTGAAGCTGCCGCCGAGCACGTGGCAAAGCTTGTGATGCAGCGCCATGCCGACCGATCCGAGGCAGGTGCCACAGGCCCAGGCGCCGTACAGCGCGTCCGCGCGTGCCGCGCGATCTCCCGGGCTTTGAACGATACGGGGCAGCGCTTCGGCCAGCACAGCGAGCGCCTGTTCGGCCAGCAGCGAGGTGACGGGATTGGCGTCCTGCGCGTAGAGCGCTTCGACGGCGTGGGCCATCGCATTCATGCCTGACGTCGCCGTGAGCGCTGGCGGCAGCGTCAGCGTCAGATCGACATCGTACACGATCACTTCCGGCAGAACCTTCAGGCTGCGCTGCGTCGTCTTTCGACCCTGCTCGGTTTCGCCGAGGATCGGTGTCGCCTCCGATCCGGCATAGGTGGTCGGGATCGCGATCTGCGGCAGGTCCGAGCGAAGCGCGATTGCCTTGCCGAGACCGATGGTGGAGCCGCCGCCCAGCGCGATCGTGCAATCCGCGCCGAGATCGCGCAGACGGCCCATCGCCTGCTCCGTGATTTCCACCGGTGTATGCATCACCGCGCCGGCAAACACGCCCACGGCGAGATCGCCGATCTGCGCAGCCAGCCGCTCCGCGTCACTCTGCTGCTGTGGCGTCGAAAGGATCAGCGCGCGGCGGCAGCCCAGGCGGCGGACTTCATCCGCGACCTGGCCGATGGTGCCGATACCAAACACGACGCGGGCAGGAAGCGCGTTGTAGACGAAGGGGCGCATGTGCGGTCTCGCAGGGCGGGAAAGGTCGTGGTGGTGGAAGCGGGCCGTGAAGGCCCGCTTCATGATCGGGCGCGTGCGACCTATCCGTGAAGCGCGCCGGCCTCGAGCGGAGTGAGGACGCTGCGCCGGTCGGCCGCCAGCGAAGCGATCGCAGTGGCAGCCACCAGCGCCGCGACGCCGATCGCAAGGAACATCGCGGTCGGTCCCTGGAAGATCTGCTGCAGTTCGCCGGCGACGAACGGCCCCAGGATGGCGCCGACCCGCCCGACGCTCAACATCATGCCGACACCGGTGGCGCGCACGCTGGTTTCGTAGGACGCGGCGGTGAAATTATTCAGCACGAACTGCGCACCGATAATGAAGAAGCCGGCGGCCGCGACCGAGCCGATGTTGACGATCTGGATGTTGAACGGGATCAGCACCAGCACCGCGAGGCCGCCGATCGCCCACCATGCCGAAAGCACCCCGCGACTGACGCCGCGCCGGTCGGCCAGATGACCGCAGGTGAGGCCGCCGAGAAAGGACATCACCTGCATCAGTGCGCCGAAGCCGAAGCTCGCCGCAAACGTCTCGCCCCGCTGCATCATGACAGTCGGGATCCAGCCGGTGAGTCCGAAGATGCAGAACAGGCTGAGAAAGGCCGCGGTCCAGATCGTCAGCGTCTTGCGCCGATAGTCGGGCGCGAGCAGGACGGCGATCGAGTTCTTCTGCACCGACGCGGCCTGGACATCCAGCCTCGCGTTGGCATAGACGGCGGCCCGGTCCGGACGGAGTCGCGACAACAGCGTTTTGATTTCCTCGGTCCGCCCGCGCGCGGACAGGAACTTGACCGATTCAGGCAGGATGAAGTGGAGCACCACCGTGAGCGGGATCGACAGCGAGCCGATCCAGTACAGCACCTGCCAGCCGTAGATCGGGGTCAGGAACACGCCGACGATTCCGGCGAAGGTGCCGCCCGCGGCCCAGCCCAGCGCCACGCCCCAGAGCGAAAACGTGTTGGCGAGGCGGCGCGGCGCCAGCTCGTTGATGTAGGTCGTCGCCAGTGGCAGCAACACGCCGAGGCCGAGGCCGGTCAACACCCGGATGGCGCAGAAGCTGGCAAAGGAATCGCCGACGATCGGCGTCGCCAGCGTAAAGGCGCTGGTGATCCAGAGGCCCCCGAGCAAGGTGATGCGTCGCCCGTAGCGGTCGGCGATGACGCCGTGCGCTGCGGCGCCGATCAGGAAACCGACCAGGCCGCTCGAAACCAGCAGCCCCGCCTGTCCTTTCGCCAGGCCCCACGGACCCGTGACGAAATGGATCACATAGGCCGGGTTGAAGGTGTCGTAGCCGTCGAAGAACGTGAGCAGGGCCATGATGAGGCCGAGCTGGATATGAAGCGGACTAACCTTCGCTTCGGCGAGTTCGTTGTTGACGTCGACACTCGTGCTTGCAGTCATTGATCCCTCCCATGTGTTTTATGTGTCGTGCAGCGCCTTTGCCAGTGCGATCGGCTCAGGCGCCATCGAGCTTGAACAGCTTCATCGCGTTGCTGCGGCCGATCTTGAGGCGATCGACTTCGGATATCGTGCAGGCGTCGAACCAGGTCGCGGCGTGATCGATGTTCTCGAACGGCCAGTCGGCCGAGAACAGGATGTGGTCGGAGCTGATTTCCAGCATGGCGTCGATCAGGGTCTGGGTGCGGAAATTTCCCGACGTGGTGATGTAGAAATTTTCGCGAAAATATTCGCCGAGCGGACGCTTCGCCGGATAGGTTTTGGGCGCCTTGACCCAGGCGTTGCGGTTGTCGACGCGCCAGATCGAATAGGGCAGGCCTTCGCCGAGATGGCCGATGACGATCCGCAAGGCGGGATGCGCATCGAACAGGCCGGACGCCATCAGCCGCAGCGCGTGCACCGCGGTCTCCTGCGCAAACGCCCAGGTCGGACCGAGCAGCCAGGGATGGCCGCTATAGATGTGGGCGTGCTGCGGCAGCGGATTGCGCGGGTGCAGGTAGAAGGGAACGTCGAGCCGCTCGACCTCGGCCCAGAACGGCCGGTACTGCGGCAGGTCGTAATAGGTGGCGTCAGCGGGATCATCGACCTGGCTGAAGCCGTTGACCAGCGCGCCGCGAAAGCCGAGATCGCGCACGCAGCGGGTCAGCTCCCGCGTCGCCGCTTCGGGATCCTGCATCGGCAATGCGGCGAGGCCCTGGAACCGGTCCGGCCGCTTCGCCACTTCGCCGGCGAGGAAATCGTTGGCGCGACGCGCGATCTCGATCGCCTGCTTGCGATCGGGGATCGCCTGCACCGCGGGCGCGTTGAGCGACGGCAGCATCACCTCGATGCCGTTGGCGTCCATCTCGCGCAGCCGCCGGTCCTGCATGTCGAGCAGCCGCGCCTTTAGTTCCACCCAGTAGTCGCCGGGCACGAAGCCCGCACTGTCCTGAACCGTTTCAGGCAGCGCAAAATGCTCCTCCAGCGCGACTTTACCTTGCATCGTATTTCTCCTGTCTCGTTGATTGATTGCTGTCGGAAAATCGACAGCGCGGTTGGGTCGGAAACGGCGATCGGAACGCGTCGATCAAGTCGTGTGAACGATCACGCCGAAGCAAGCGCCGCCTGAGGTTTCAGCGAGCGCGCGAGCCGGTCGAGCAATTCGGCGAGGCCATGGCTGTCGCGCGCGGTGCCGTAGACGTACCAATCCGGCCGGACCACCGCGATCGAGCACGCATGAGCAGCGAACCAGCGTGCATAGGTGCCGTCGACATCTTCGAGCGCACCGGCCGTCTTCCCGCCGGCAACGATCGCGGTTCGTCCGCCGAAGGCCTTCCAGGCTTGCAGATGCGAGCCGGGCAACGCATCGAGTGCGCCGCTTTCGCCGACGATGCACCAGCCTTGGCCGACAATGTCGTCGAACAGCCCCTTGCGGCCGTCGGCGCTGACGTTCCCCTGCGGGAAAAACGCGCCGTTGCCGGCGATGAGCCCGCCGGACAGGCCTGGGTAGCGCAGCTTGTCAGGCCCCTGATTGGCTTTTCGTTTCGCCAGCAAGCGCTGGTCGCGCTCGCGGGCGAGAGCGGGATCGCGCATGGTCTGGACGCGGCCGAGTTCGATGGCCTTTTCGGTGATGAAACGCACGTGGGGCTCGCGCTCGGCTTGATAGCTATCGAGCAATGTGTCGCCGGCCTTGCCGGTGAGGACGAGATCGAGTTTCCAGGCCAGATTGTGACTGTCGCGGATCCCCGAACACATGCCCTGCGCCAGGAACGGCGGCATTTCGTGGGCGGCGTCGCCGGCCAGGAATACGCGCTTGTGACGCCACTGGTCCGCCACCCGGGAGCGGAAAACATAGTTGGCGACGCGGATGATTTCGGCGTCGTTCTTGCTCAGGTATCGGCCGACGCGGGACCAGACGCCTTCGTGCTTGGTGGCATGCTCGGCCGTCTCGCCGGGATTGAGCATGAACGAGAAACGATGGTGCCCCGGACCGATGTTGACGATCGACGTCGGCTGAGCCGGATCGCAAACCTGCCTGAACTTCGGCAGCACCACGCCGTCGTTGAGACGGAAGTCGCATACCAGCCAGTTCTCCTCGAAGCCGTAATCATCGACCTTCTCGCTCAGCCTGCCGCGGGTGAAGCCGTTGCCGCCGTCGGCGCCGACGGCATAGCGGGCGCGAACCGTCACCGGCTTGCCGTCGGGGCCGGTGCCGCGAAGCGTGACCGCTTCGCCGTCCTGTTCGATCTCGGACACCGTGACGCCCTGGCGCACCTCGATATTGGGCAAGGCCTTGTCGTGCCGGTCCAGCACGGCCTCGATATACGGCTGGAACATCATATAGAGCGCGGCCCAGCCGCCCGTCGCCGGGTTGTCGTACTCGAAATCGACCAGGGTTTCGCCCGACGCGTTGATCCATTCGTAGCCGCGCTGCACTTCGGCGCCGCGGCTGATCTCCTCCACCAGACCCAGCTTCTGGAAGGTCCGCATGATCTCGTCGTCGAAACAGGCAGCGCGGGGAAGGTTGTACAATTCGGTGTAGCGCTCGAGCACCACCACGCGATGCCCCAACTGGCCAAGCAGCGCGGCCAGAGTCATCCCGGTCGGACCGTAGCCGACCACGGCGACGTCACACTCGCTCATCGTTTCTCTCCTGTAGGCGCCGATCTCGATGCCGGCCTGATTGACCGCAGGATGGCACTCTGCGCCAAATCTTGCAAATGCAAGTGTTGCATTTGCAAGATGCACGGCATAGGGTGAGCGATGCCGCCGGCCCTGTGCCGGCTGGAAAGCGCGAGCTATTGGAACGCTGAAAACGCCATGTATCGCCTCAGTGATGCCTTTCCGTATCTGCTGAACCGGGTCGGCGTTCGCATGGGCGAGTTGTTCTCGCGCCGGCTCGAGCCTTATGGCCTGACGCTGTCGATGTACCGGGTGATGGCGACGCTGTGGGAGCAGGGCGATCGCCGTCTCGGCGAACTCAGCGACGTCACCGGCATCGAACTCTCGACGCTTTCACGCCTCGTCGGAACGATGACGCGGAAAGGACTGGTCTCGCGCAAGCGGCCGGACGCAAATGCGCGGACGGTGGAGATCAACCTGACCGCCAGGGGACGGAAGCTGGTCGGCGAACTGATCCCGCTGGCGACCCTGCACGAGGAAGTCGGACTGCGCAGCTTTGGTCCCGACAAGATCGCGGAGCTGAAACGCGACCTGATCAAGGTGTTCCAGAACCTCGACGAGCTCGACGGCAAAAGCCTTCCCGCCGGATTGCCGATACCGCCGAAGAAGCCGCGCGCGCGACGGAGCGCGCGCCATGGCTAGCCTTTACTGCTGCAATGAAAATGTCAGTGCCGCTGTTTCGACGTGACGTGCCGCCACGGTAACTTGCACATGAACCTGCGTTCGATCGACCTCAACCTGCTCGTGCTTCTCGACGCGCTGATCGAGGAGCGCAGCGTCCGCCGTGCCGGCGAGCGGATCGGCCTGAGCCAGTCCGCCACCAGCCACGCGCTCGATCGGTTGCGCAAGCTGCTCGGCGACGAGTTGCTGGTGCGGGCGGCGTCAGGCATGGAGCCGACGCCGCGGGCGCTCAGCCTTGCCGGTCCGTTGCGGCTGGCGCTGCAGGATATCCAGACGGCGCTGGCGCCGGATCGTTTTGAACCGGCGGAGGCCGAGATCGGGCTGACGATCGCGGTCGAAACCCACGAGACCATCGTCGTGCTGCCCTTGCTGGTCGAGGAGATCCGACGCGAGGCGCCCGGTATCGCTCTCACGGTCAGGTCGGGATCGGTGGAAGACATCCTCAACGGCGTCGACCAGGGACGCGTCGATGTCGCCATCGGCCTGTTCAATGGTCTTCCCGACCGGTTCATGACGTCGCGGTTGCTGGCCGACGAGCACGCCTGCGTGATGCGCCCCGATCATCCGCTGGCGCGTTCGCCGCTGACGCTCGACCAATACCTCGAGGCGTCGCATCTCCTGATCAGCATGAGCGGCGGCACCAGCAATGCCGTCGACAATGCCCTTGCCGCACAAGGGCTGCGTCGCCGGATCGCGATGCAGATGCCGCACGGGCTGGCGGCCGTCATCGCGCTGACGCGCTCCGATATGGTCACGTCGGTGACGCGCGGCGTCGCGCGGGTGTTTGCCGCGACGGCTCCCGCCGTGGTCATGGACCTGCCTTTCCCGGTGCCGCCATCGACATTCCGCCTGGTGTGGAACAGGCGTTTCCAGGCCGATCCGGCGCGGATGTGGCTGCGGCGCAAGCTGGTTGCGATCGCCGCCGCCATCGAATCCGCAAAAGACGGTGGGTAAGTCGGTCGCGGCGCGTGACGCTTGTCGTCGCATTGCGTGATAACAGCCGGGACCGGCTGTGTTGGGGAATTGCCATGGGAATCTGTCGCTTCGCGCGTGCGGCTCTCGCGCTCGGCTTCGCTGCTGCCATCGGCCTGTCGGGCTCGGCGTTGGCGCAGACGGCGTTGACCGGGCAGCAGTCCGATGCGCTCGAAACCTACAATGCGGCGGTCAAGAATTTCGAGGCGATCCTGGCCCAGCGCCGCGCGCAGATAGCGGCGAAGCAATTGCCGAACCTGCCGGGGCAGGCGCTTTATCTCGCGCGCAACGCCATGATGAGTGCGCGGAAGGATCTCACCGACGTGCTGCCGTCGAAGATCGGGCGGCCCAACAAGTTCGGGATTCCGCCGGCCTATTTCGACGCCGACAGCGAGCCCTTGATCGACGAGTACAAGAAGCTGTTCGAGGTCATGCAGGCGCCGCCGGCCAATGCGCAGGGTTCGGCAAATCCATTCAAGGACGTGGTCGACCTCGGCACCGCGATTGCGCGCGCCAAGGGCCTCGACAAGGCAACGGCCGATCTGGCCGGCCGCATCAGCCTCGGAATGTTCTTTGCCGAGACCAACGGCAACCAGAACATCGGCAATGCTCGCTCCAATACCTACAAGGGCAGTTTTCAGACCGGGACGACCGAGGACAACAACGGTCGCAAAAAATGGGCGGCGATCAAGTCACAGATTGTGGCGTTCGATCCGGCGCTGATCGCCCGCGACGACAAGGAGGAGGCGCGGGCAGCCGGCCTCGATCACCGCTATAACCATTGGACTGCGGTGCGCGACGGCCTGATGAACGCGCATGCCGAACTGTTCAACCAGATTCCGGCCATCGTGAAGACGCTGCCGGATCCGGTCGACCAGATGAAGCTGTTCGAGCTGATCCAGATCGTTCCGGCGCCGACGCGCTCGGCGATGCGGTCGGGCAACCTGCTCGGCTACCGCGTCTCCGATCCCACCATCATGAAATACCTGCGCAACAACAGCATGTTCGCCTACGGGGCGGCCGACAGGGCGAAGACATCTGCGACCTATCGCGAAATCCTGGATGCGATGTGGCTGTTCAACGAGAAATTCGAGCGGGCGCTGGCGATCTACAACGAGATCAAGGCCAGGCCGAAGGGCTGAGCGCGGGGTGCGATATTTCCGTTGGCGCGCGGCCGATAATCCCTATTAAAAAGTCTCCGGTGCCGTCATGCTTGTGCAGGCACGGGAATCAAAGGGAAGGCGGGAGTGCGGTCGGTCGCGCGAAAATCAGCCAAAGCGGACGTAAAGTCGGGCGTTAAGGCGAACGTCAACGCAGCCGTGAGCGGCAGGCCGCAGTATCGCGTCGTTGCTGCTGCGGCGATCGCGCTTCTGGTGCTGCCGATCGAGGCCGGTCATGCCGGCTGGTTGTCCGATCTCTTCAAGGGCAAGAAGTCCGACAAGCCGCCGAGGCATTCGGTGGCGCCGACGCAGGCTGCGGAGCCGAAGCGGGCAGAGCCGGCCAAACCCGTCGCATCTAAGCCGCGCCAGGAATCCCGTCATGAGCCGGAGCGGCGCGTCGAAAAGCCTGCCGTGGTGAGACCGACGGCCGCCATCATGGCCTCGAAACTGTTCACCACCCGATGCGACCCGCAAAAATTCCGCGTCGTCATCGATGTCGGCCACACCGCCGAGTCGGAAGGCGCCATCAGCGCCCGCAACACCGCCGAGTTCATCTATAACCTGCGTCTGGCGAAGGTGGTCGACCAGAAACTCAAGGCCGCCGGCTTTGCCGAGACCAGGCTGCTCGTCACCGAGGGCAAGGCCCGGCGCAGCCTGGTTCGGCGCGTCGACAACGCGAACAATTGGCCGGCCAATCTGTTCCTGTCGATCCATCATGATAGCGTGCCCGACAAGCTGCTCGAAAGCTGGGAGTTCGAAGGCAAGAAAAGCCATTTCAGCGACCGCTTCAGCGGCTATTCGGTGTTCGTCTCGAAAGCCAACGCGGATTACGGCACCAGTCTCGCTTTCGCCGAACTGGTGGCCAAGGAAATGAAGGCGCAGGGCCTGGAATATGCCAAGCAGTTCACCCTGCCGATCATGGGCAAGAACCAGCACCCGTTGCTGAACAAGGAAACCGGCGTCTACAGCTACGACAAGCTGATCGTGCTGAAATCGACCAGAATGCCCGCCGTGCTGCTCGAAGCGGGCTCGATCATCAACCGGGACGAAGAGCTCAAGATGGATTCAGCCCAACGCCGGAGCACCATTGCCAGCGGCGTCACGATGGCGGTCCGGGAATTCTGCGATTCCCGATGGGCCACTGTCGGTCCGCTCTGATTGCGCCGCGACATGTCGCTTCGTTTTCTCCTGATCCTCGCCATGGCGCTGCTGTCAGCGCCGGCGTCCGCGGGCACTGCATTGCCGAAAGGTTTGGTCTATCTGCGCGATATCGATCCCAGCATCCGTCAGGACATTCGCTATGCCGGGTCGCACAACTTCGTCGGCCGTCCGATCAAGGGATATCTCGCCGCCGAATGTATTCTGAGCGAGCCTGCGGCGACCGCGCTGAAGACGGTGCAGGGCAAACTGGCCGCGAGGGAACTCTCGCTGATCGTCTGGGATTGCTACCGGCCGAAACGGGCGGTCGAGGATTTCCTGCGGTGGAGCCGGGATCCGGCCGGCACCGAGATGAAGGCCGAGTTCTATCCGCATACCGACAAGCAAAGCCTGTTCGCCTCAGGCTATCTCGCGGTTCGTTCGGCGCATTCGCGCGGCAGCACCGTGGACCTCGGCGTCGTACCATCCGGTTTTTCGATGCCACCGCAGCCGCGCCCGTTGCCGCCGCTCAAGTCCTGCACCGCGGCGGAGCGGTTTGTCGACGGCACCATCGACTTCGGCACCGGCTATGATTGTCTCGACGTGCTGGCCGCCACCTCGAACCCGCGCGTCGGCGCAGTGGCTTCCGCCAATCGCCAGATGTTGAAGTCAGCCATGCGTGCGGCCGGCTTCCGTTCCTACTTTAGGGAATGGTGGCACTTCGAACTCGCCAACGAGCCGTTCGGTAACGGCTTCGACTTCGAGATCACGGCGCCGCCGTCGGACCCGAAGACTGCGCGTTGAATCACTTGCCGGCTTCGTCGTTCGCCTTCAGCACTTCGAACACCGCGGCGGTATCCTTGCCGCCCAATCCCATTTCCATCGCCTGCGTGTAGACCGGCTGGGTCAGCGTGAACAGCGGCGTTTCCAGCCCGAGTTCGTCGGCAAACTCGGCGATGATCGCCATGTCCTTTTTCCAGGTCGAGATCCGCATCGTGGCGGGTTCGTAAGCGCCGCTCGCCATCATCGGCGCCCGCATCTGGAACATGCGCGAGCCGCCGGCGCCCGGCGCCACCATCTCGATCACCTGGTTCAGATCGAGGCCGGCGCGCTGCGCCAGCAGCATCGCTTCGGCCGAAGCCACGTTGTGGATCGCCACCAGATGGTTGGCGACAAATTTCATCCGGCTGCCGTTGCCGAACTCGCCGAGGTCGGCGCTCTGCTTGGCGAAGTCGGCGAACAGGCCCGCGCATCGCGCGATCGCCATCTTGTCGCCGCTGGCATAGACCACGAGGTCGCGCACCGCCGCCTGCGCGCCGGTGCCGCTGAGCGGACAGTCGAGCGCGATATGCCCGGCCGGATCGAGGATCGCCTTGAAGCCCAGCTTGTCGGCGATAGTAAAGGTGCTGGTCTCGATCACGATGCGCGCCGGCTGACCGCAGGCGGCGATATCCGCCGCCACCGCCCGGGCGGCATCGGCGTTCGGAAGACTGGTGATGATCCGCGCGGCGCTGGACGCTACGGCGCGGGCGCCATCGGCGATCTTCACTCCGGCACGCGCCAGCTCGCTGCGGCGCGCGGGATCGGTATCGAACCCGATTACTTCCCAGCCGCGTTCGACCAGGTTGCGAGCTATCGCGCTGCCCATGATGCCCAGTCCGATGATGCCGACTTTTCGATCCGTCACGTTGCCTCCGGCCTGTTGCCGCCTTCGCTGGGAAGGCACACCGTATCGGCCGCAATGCGTCAAGTGAAGAGCCGCGCTGCTCGCGAGGCCGAGCAGCCGCCGACTGCCGAGCACTTTGTATCATCACGTGAAAACGTGAGGGCGTCCTCGCGTGTCTCGAAGATGTTGGCGCAAGTGAGCGGCGTTTGGTCGCGCCCAATCGTGCCCGCGTGCCGTCAGACGGACGCCAGCTTGACTCCGACAGCCAGTTTGGTGCCTACTTTGGTTGAAATTGGAACCGCTCGGCGCGCGTACCAAGTTGTCGAGCGACAAGGGTAACGCCTGTGACACGCCGGCATCGCAGCTCAGTCGAGTTACGGCAGTTCAGGACCACGGCCGGAATATCGGGCCCACCACCACATCGTGGCCCGTTCGCTGTTCGATCGTACGGCCGTTCACGCCACGCCTTCGGCTCGACCGCATTTTCCCGGACTGACCACCACGCAATCATCCGCTTCTGGACCGACCGGGTGGTGCGTGGGCACTCCGACAGGGGAAGCAAACCCGGAACGTCGCCGCGTCGGCGCGGCAGCAGCAATTCCGTGCGAAATCTGACGACGGAACGGAAGTACGTCACCATCTTGCGGTCCGATCTGCATCGATCCTCCGATCTGGTGACGGCGCTCGACCTGGAAGACTCCATCGCCAGGCTTGCACCGGCGTTGAGGGAAATGAGATCGGCCGTGCATCAGTACGGCGGGATCGTCTACCGCGAAATGGGTGACGGAATTTTCGCGGTATTCGGTGCGCCGGTCGCCAATGACTTGCATGCGGTGATGGCCTGCTTTGCCGCGCTCGAACTGCTGCGCCGGATCGAGGCCCTCGGCGACGACAACATTCGCGTACGGATCGGTGTACATTCCGGCCTGGTGGTCGCTGGCCCCCGCCAGGTCGATTACACCAAGACGTACGATTTTGACGGTCCCCCATTGATCATGGCGGAGCGCTTGCAGGCAATCGCCGAGCCCGGCCAGGCGATTGCTTCCGAGGCATGCCGGGGGCTTGCCGAAGGATACATCCATTTCGGAGAGGGCAGGCCCCACACCGTGAAGGGATTCGCAGATCCCGTGGCGGTGTATCCGATCGAGGGTGTCGAGAAACTTTCGAAGTGGCAGGTCACGCTGGGGCGCGGGACCGCCGCATTCGTCGGCCGCAAAACCGAATTGGCGGACCTGCTTGCGATGGAGGACGCCGCAGCGGGCGCCGGCCGCAATATCATTGTTTCCGGTGAACCCGGTGTAGGCAAGTCGCGCCTCGTCCGTGAGGCGCTTCATGCGCTGCGCCACAAGGGTTGGCAATCGATCGAGACGGAGTGCAGCCCCATCGTCGGGCATTCGCCGTTTTCGCTCCTGAAGAACATTCTCCTCGATGCCCTGTCCGCACTGGAGCAATCGGAGATCGCAGCGCTCAAGGCCGAACTCCCGGGGCCGCAATCGAACGCAATGCAGATCGTTCTCGAAGGCGCGGCTGCGGAAACATTCCCGGATTGGACCAGATTGGCCCCGCGGGCGCGGGCGCGCGCGATCGTCGACATGGCTTGCGCCGTGATGACGCGGCGGATCGGGCAGCGCCCCACCCTGCTTCTGATCGAGGACGTGCAGTGGGCCGACGAGGCGAGTGGTCCGGCGCTGGAGGCGATCACGAGCCTGACCAAGCGGCATTCGCTGTTCGTGCTTGCCACCGCGCGACCAGGCGACATCCCGGCCTGGATCGAACGCACGTCGGATACGCGACTGTTTCTTGCGCCTCTTGAACGCGACGCTGGCCTTGCGATGCTCGATCAGTTGCTTGGTCCATCGCATCGCCTGCAGCCTCTAAAGACGCGAATTCTGGAGCACACCGGTGTCATGCCGCTGTTCATCGAAGAGGTCTGCCGCGGACTGGTCGAGGCGGGCAGGTTGACCGGTGCATGGGGCGCGTTCGAACCGGCATCGGAGGAGGCAGAACTCGGCGTTCCCCTGACCGTTCAGGGCGTGATTGCAAGCCGTATCGACCGTCTCTCTCCGCGCGAGAAGCGGATATTGCAGGTCGCGGCCGCGATCGGGCCGCAGGTGCCAAGCCGGTTACTCCAAGTGATCTCTGCCGTGGAGGATTCAGTCTTTCATCCCATCCTCACGGCCCTGCTTACGGTGGGCATGCTGGTGTCCTCTCCGGAAGCCGGCAAGGCCGAGAGCTTGTTCCCGCACGAATTCGTGCGCCAGGTTGCCTATGACGCCACGCTCGAGTCCGATCGCGTCAAGCTGCACAAGCGGATTCTTGCGGAGCTCGAAGCGGAGGCGGCAGCGGCGCATGATCGGGAAGATCTTGCTGCCGTGATGGTTCATCATGCCGTACAGGCCAGGGAATGGGCGCGTGCGGCCGAATTGGCGGCCGCGGTGGCGCGCCGGTGTTTTGGCCAGTCCGCATTTGCGGATGCGAAACGGCATTTCGAACTCGCGATGACGTCGGTGGACAAGCTGCCACTGTCGCCCACGCGCGAGGCGACCGCGATCGACCTACGTATCGAGGCGCGCATGGCCTACGGCAATCTGGGTATGGTGAGCCGTTGGCTGGACCTGGCAAAGGAGGCCGAGGCGCGCGCATTGGCCTCCGGCGATGATATGCGGCGCGTTCCTGCCTTGGCGATGCGTGCCGCGGCGCTGAATTTCTGCGGCGCGCCGGCCGAAGCGATCGAGGCGGGAGAAGCCGCCGTGCGCGAGGCGGCCCGCAGCGGCGAGCCAGGATGGCTCGCCTATGCCGAATACGGACTGGGTCAGGCGCAGTTTGTGGCCGGGCACTATCGGGAAGCCGTGGAATTGCTCGAAAGAGCCTATCGGCGCTTCCGTCTCGAAGGCGCGGTGCCTCCGCTCGGCGGCGGTGCCGCGCAGGCAGCCCTGCTGAGCTGCATGATGGTCTGCGTAAGCGAGACGGCGCTTGGCGATGACAAGGCTGCTGCGACGGCGCAGGCTCGCGTAGACGAGGTCGCCGCCGAGAGCGGCGCAGCCCCCGCGGTGATCGCCGCCGGGTTCAGCAGTGGAGTTCTTCTGCTCTCACGAGACGACATCAAGGCGGCCGAAGCTGCCCTGATGCAATCGTTGAAGCTCGCCCGCCAGCATGAGGTGCATCTCTTCATACCCGTATTGGCCAACCAGCACGGCATCGCATTGCTGCAACTCGGGCAAGTCGACGAGGCGCGCGAGGCCTTCAGCACAGCCCGTCACGAGGCTGAACTGCTGGGACACCGGTCGGCAGCACTGCGTGCGGAATTGGGTTTGGCGCTCTGCGCGGCCGCCTCCCCGAAGGAGAGGAGTGCAGCGTTGGAGGCGGCGCGCCGCTGCGAGCAGAGCTCCCGGCAAGGCGGATATCAGCCGCTGGAGCTGGAAGCACTGCTCGTCAAAACTGCCTTGCTCGACTCTCTCGGAGAGGATTCTTCGGCTTCCCGAAAGGCGGCCGAGCAGATGACGGCGCGTATCGGGGCTGTCGGTACCGAGCGCGACGTTTGCCGGATGCTTGCACGCATACTCGCACCGGCGACCGACGGAGATGACGTTTCCATTTTCAGGTAGTTGATAAAGGGAGCATTGATATGGCCAACGACGAACATGACGCGAACGAACAGTCTGCCAGACTTCGCCGCAGGGACGTATTGGCAGGCGGCGCTGCGACAGCCGCAACGGCGGCTCTGCCGGGGATCGCATCGGCCGCAGCGATCACGACTGCAGGGGGAGTGAACATTTTCGGCGCGGTGTACATGGACCCGCGCTACCTCGCCACCTTCAACAACAAGGCGTATGCGCCCGGCAACATCGGTGCCGTGCATACGATGATCAAGACCAATTTTCCGCGCAGGAGCGATTTGCAGTGGGGTCTCTACCAGAGAGACGTGGAGCGGAACCCCGCAAATTGGGGTTCCCAGGCTGCTTACGACAACTGGCCCTACTTCTCACAGGAGGCGCGTCACGATCTGGAGAAGCTGCCCGCGACTTTTTCCGATCCGAAGAATGCGATGAACCCGTTCGATACCACGCAAGTTGCCGCCAATCTCATGGAGCATCTGGATGAAGTGATCCGGATCGCCCTTTGGGATTTCGCTGTGCCCATAAAGATCAAGGTCGGGAAGAAGCGCAGGCGCCATCACGGATTGACCACCGAATGGGATCCTGTGCCGCACGCGGGGACCAATCCGCACGTTCAACCGAATGGCTTGACGATAAATATCGATTGTCCTGAAGGCGGCTGGCAGGGATACACGCTGTGGCGCAACAAATCGTCCACGGATCACATCACGAAGTTCGTGGCGAAGTGGAAGGTTCCCCCAGCCCCTGTGAATCAGGAAGGCCAGATTATTTTCATCTTCAACGGACTGGAAAGCCTGTCCGGCCCCGGTGTCACCGGCGCCATCCTGCAGCCGGTTCTGCAATGGACCCGCGACGGATGGTACATGCGAAGCTGGTACGTTCTGGCTGACTTCGACCCTGTCGCCCATCCGGATCTTCCGCCTTTGACATCCAAGGTGGATCAGAGCCAGCCCGGTGGCGACAATCACCGCTATTATTCCAAGGCAGTCAGTGTGGCGACGGGTGACCTCATCACCGGCACCATTGAGGGTGGCAGGGATGCCACCGGGAAGTTCAGCTATACTTCTTCGCTGTCCCTCGGTGGCCAGGTTCAACAGGACACCGTATTGACGTTCACTGATATTCCCGAACTGGTTTATGCAGTCTGCGCCGTCGAAAGCTACGGTGTCACGCTGAACCCGCCCCGCAAGCCGGACTATCCCGCCGACCCGATCACGATGTCGGGTCTCGACCTTCAGGTGCAGCAGAGGCCGGTCAGTCCGATTGTCTGGGAGGAGAGCAAAAAAGTCGGCGGCGACTATGTGGTGACGACGCCCAGCAACAAGATTGAGTTCAAGCCGGCCTGAGAGCGTAACGCACCTGGTCTGCCGCGACCCATCGCGGGTCGCGGCAGGCTTTGGCGGGTCATCGGGCGCGATCAGCGCGGTGCAGCCGCCGTTGGCCGGACGTGATTTGCCCGACGAGTCAACGCGTGGCGCCCGCGACAAAGTGGCACGACGGGCAAATCAACAAATCCTGTCCAGCCCTTCGCGGTAAAATAAAACGCTGGCCTCGTCGGGCAAATCAACTCCACAATTGCCGCCATCCTGTCCCACCTGAGGGGCGTAGGCCATCGTCGCAAACGCGGGGCAGGGAAGCGATGGACGCTGATGCTGCGACTGACGAGCGCGGCAGACGCGTACGGCGAAATCGTTCGGGTCCGACGCCCCGGTGCTGGCGTCAAGCGAGCGGAAGCGAAAGCTGAAGCAAGCGATGGTGACAAGAAAGCCGGTCACCAGGACGAAATCGTATAAGCCGTAAAGCCATTGCGCAGGGAAGGCCGGGTGTTTCCGCCAAACCTGTATGCTCATGTGCAGCATTATTTATGCACAATCGCACATGAGACCGCGGGCGCGGCGAGCGCCCGGTCTTCCCTGCGCCCTCTGAATTTCATGAGGGCAAGGTTGATTGCAAAACTTCGGGCAGTTCGTGCCGCGAGAATGCGGAGCCGTATCCATCCGCCGTCATTCCGGGATGGTCCGAAGGACCAGACCCGGAAGTTCGAGATTCCGGGTTCGATGCTTCGCATCGCCCCGGAATGACACATCAATGTCAATCCGTCTCGATCGGCATCGCCTCGTCCTTTGCCCATTCGCCCATCGAACCGTCATAGAGCGTGAGATCGCGGTAGCCGAGCCGATGCAGCAGAAACAGATCGACGGTCGCGGAAATGCCGCCGCCGCAATAGGCGACGACGCGCTTGTCCCGGGTGATGCCCTGGGCTGTGAATTTCGCTTCGGCGTCCGCGAGCGGGATGAACGCCTTGGTGGCCGGATCGAGCAGGGTTGCGGCCGAGACGTTGCAACTGCCGGGCACGCGGCCGGGCCGGCCGTAGCGGCTCGGCTCCAGGCCCTTGTGGAACTGCGGGCCGAGCGCGTTGACGACGACGGTGTTGTCAGCGGTGGTGGCTTCGAGCGTCGCGTGCTTGTCGACGAAAAATCCCTGCTTCGGCTTTGCCGTGAACGTTGCAGGCCTGTAGGCCTTCGCTGGCCCGGTCTCGAGCGCGCGGCCTTCGAGTTTCCACTTGTCGAGGCCGCCGTCGAGCACCGCGACGTTTTCATATCCGAGCGAGGTCAGCATCCACCAGAACCGCGTCGCCCACATCGGGGTGCCGATACTGTACAGCACCACCTCGCTGCTGTCGGAGACGCCATGCCGGCCGAACGCGGCGGCGAGTTGCGCGACATCGGGCATCATGAATTTCAGCGCGGTCGCCTGGTCGGAGAACTCGCCTTGCAGGTCGAGGAAATTCGCGCCGGGAATATGTCCGGCCTCGAAGGTGTGGCGGCCCGGTACCGCGAGATAGGGTTCGTTGCTGCCTTCGGGCGCCGGCTCGAGATAGGTCGTGCAGTCGAACAGCCGCAGCGTCGCATTGCCGATGATAGCGTTGAGTTCCGTCGTGCCGATCAGCCCGTTGCGCCCCGCCATGCCCGAACTCCCTGATTTGAACCGATGCTAGGACGCGTCAGACCCATTGAAAAGGCGGCAACTTCGGCAACTTCCACCCTTCCAATCCGGCCCGACCTGTCCAATATACCGGACACAGGATGGTGCGGCCGGTGGGCCGTGTTTCCGACCGGAATGGCCCGGTTAAGCCATTGAATTAACAGTAATATGCTTCAAGTATGGGTGAGGCCCTCGCACCCCCCATCGTCCCCTTGGTGAATGTCACCGAAACCTGATATTCGAGACCCCATGAACAAGCCCGAAAAACTGCCGCAAGACGACGTCGCCGGCCCCCGCGCCCGGCATCAAACCACCCAGGTCATGGTCGGCAACGTCGCCGTCGGCGGCGGTGCGCCGATCGTCGTGCAGTCGATGACCAATACCGACACCGCCGATATCGACGGCACCATCGCCCAGGTCGCAGCGCTGTCGCGCGCCGGCTCGGAAATGGTCCGCATCACGGTCGACCGCGAAGAAGCCGCCGCTGCCGTTCCGCACATTCGCGACGGCCTGCGCAAGCAGGGCATCACCACGCCCCTGATCGGCGACTTCCATTATATCGGCCACAAGCTGCTCGCCGAATATCCGGCCTGCGCCGAAGCGCTCGACAAGTACCGCATCAACCCCGGCAATGTCGGCTTCAAGAACAAGCGCGACACGCAATTCGCCGACATCATCGAGATCGCCAACAAGAACAACAAGGCGGTCCGGATCGGCGCCAACTGGGGTTCGCTCGACCAGGAATTGCTGACCAAGCTGATGGACGAGAATACGGCCTCGCCCAATCCGCTCGATGCGCGTGCGGTGACGCGCGAGGCAATGGTGCAGTCGGCGCTGCTGTCGGCCGCTCGCGCCCAAGAACTCGGCATGCCCAAGAACAAGATGATCCTGTCGGCGAAAGTCTCCGCCGTGCAGGACCTGATCGCGGTCTACCAGACGCTGGCGTCGCGTTCGGATTACGCGATCCATCTCGGTCTCACTGAAGCCGGCATGGGATCAAAGGGCATCGTCGCTTCGTCGGCGGCGCTCGGCATCCTGCTGCAGGACGGCATCGGCGACACCATCCGCATTTCGCTGACGCCGGAGCCCGGCGGTGATCGCACGCTGGAAGTCCAGGTCGCGCAGGAATTGCTGCAGACCATGGGCTTCCGCACCTTCGTGCCGCTGGTTGCAGCATGTCCCGGTTGCGGTCGCACCACCTCGACCACGTTCCAGGAGCTGGCGCGCTCGATTCAGGATTTTATCCGCACGGAAATGCCGGGCTGGAAGACACAGTATCCCGGCGTCGAGCAGCTCAACGTTGCTGTGATGGGCTGCATCGTCAACGGCCCCGGTGAATCCAAGCACGCCAACATCGGCATCTCCTTGCCCGGCACCGGCGAAGCGCCGGCAGCCCCCGTGTTCGTCGACGGCAAGAAGTTCCGCACCCTGCGCGGCCCCGGCATCGCCGCCGACTTCAAGGCGCTCGTGATCGACTATATCGACCAGCGCTACGGCGCCGGCGCAAAGGCGCCTGCACCGGTGACGGCGGCGGAGTAGCTGTCTCGTCGTCCCCGCTCAAGGCCGGGACGACGAAAAATTGAATACGCGTCGGCGTTGCGCTTCGCTTCATCCGGGCTACGATGGCGGAAACAAATAGCCATCGGAGGACGTCCATGAGCTCGCTGTCCAGCAAGCAGGGACCTCGCTACCGGCACCTCGCCGGCGAGACCGAGCCTTACGAGACCATCGGCGTCGAAAAGCTGACGCCGATCATCGGCGCCGAGATCTCCGGTGTCGATCTGGCGAGTTCGCTGTCGAACCGCACCATGGACGAGATCCATCGCGCGCTCGCCGAAAATCTCGTGATCTTCTTCCGCGACCAGCACATCACCCCGCAGCAGCATCTCGCCTTCGGCCGCCAGTTCGGCGATCTCCACATTCATCCCGCCGCGCCGCACGAAGGCGACGATCCGGCGCTGATGAAGATCTATGCCGACAAGGACAGCCCGCGCGCCAATGGCGAGGGCTGGCACTCGGACGTCTCCTGCGATGAAGAGCCGCCGATGGGCTCGATCCTCTACATCAAGCAGTGCCCGCCGCGCGGCGGCGACACGCTGTTCGCCAACATGTACGCGGCCTACGAATCATTATCCGACCGCATGAAAGGTTACCTCGACGGGCTGACCGCGCTGCATGACGGCGAGCAGACCTATCGCGGGCTCTACGCCAACTACGGCGTCGCCGACCGGCCGCAATATCCGCGCGCCGAACATCCGGTCGTCCGCACCCATCCGGTGACGGGCAAGAAGGCGCTCTACGTCAATCGCGGCTTCACCCGCTTTCTGATTGGCGTCCCCCGCGACGAGAGCGACGCCATGCTGGCCTATCTGTACCAGCACGCCGAGAACCCGCTGTTCCAGTGCCGCTTCCGCTGGACGGAAAATGCCATCGCGTTCTGGGACAACCGCTGCGCCCAGCACCGCGCGATGTGGGACTACTGGCCGCATACCCGCTCCGGCACGCGGGTGACGGTGAAGGGCGAACGGCCGGTGTGAGCGTTGACGCTTTGCCCCGGCTGCGCCAAGCTCGGCCAAAAGCAAAACAAAATTCGGAGGACGCCCCATGCTCCGCGCAGAAGACAACAAATTCCTGACCGAAAGCGGTGCCGGCACGGGAATGGGCGAACTGCTGCGGCGGTTCTGGCTGCCGGTGCTGCTGTCAAAAGAATTGCCCGACGCCGACGGCACGCCGAAGAAGATCGTTGTCATGGGCGAGGAACTGCTCGCCTTCCGCGACACCCGCGGCGTGGTCGGCGTCATCGATCAGTATTGTCCGCACCGCGGCGCCAATCTCTGGCTCGGCCGCAACGAGGAATGCGGCATCCGCTGCGTCTATCACGGCTGGAAGTTCGATACCGACGGCCGCTGCGTCGACATGCCGACATCGTATCCCGACCTCAACGCCAAGGACCTGATCCGCATCAAGTCCTACCCGGTGCGCGAATGGGGCGAGATGATCTGGGCCTATATGGGCCCGGCCGAGCAGGTGCCGGAATTGCCCGCACTGGAAATGGCGCTGGTGCCGGCCTCGCACCGCTACGTCACCAAGAAATGGCAGGACTGCAACTGGGTGCAGGCGATGGAGGGCTCGATCGATACCGCGCACTTCACCTTCGCGCATCTGAACTTCGACAAGCAAGAAAACGAAATCCTCGATATCAAGAAGCACTTCGTCAACACGCTGGCGCGGGTCAAGACCGACCACATGCGCTGGATCGCGGAAGATCCGCGGCCCGTCATCAAGATCAATCCGCACGCCGCGGGGCTCACGGTCGCCGGCGGGCGGCTGACCGGCAGCGACGACATCTATTGGCGCATCGCCCAGTTCCTGATGCCGGTGCACGCCTATGCGCCGAGCTCGATGCCGGGCGAGAATATTTTCGGCCAGAGCTTCGTGCCGGTGACCGACACCAGTTGCTGGATCTACACCTATGCGTGGAATCCGGAGCGTCCGCTGACGCAAGCCGAGCGCGATGGTTACGACCGCGGCAACGGCGTGATGTCGGTGGTCGACGAGAACTACATTCCGTTGCGCAACAAGGCGAACGACTACCTGATCGACCGGCAGCTCCAGAAGACCAGGAGCTATACCGGCATTGTCGGCGTCTCCGAACAGGACGCCGCGGTGCAGGACAGCCAGGGCCCGATCGCCGACCGCACCAGGGAACATCTCGGTCCGACCGATCTCGGCATCCTGCATTTCCGCAAACTGGTGATGGAAGCCGCCCGCGCGCTGCAGCAGGGCGAAGCGCCGCCGCATCTCGCGCATCAGGACCGCTACACCGTCCGCTCCGGCGCCTGCGTCACCAGCAAGACCAAGGATCTCAGCGCGGTGATGATCGAGCGCTTCGGCGATGTGGCTGGGTATGTCGGTCAGCCCGGAAGGAATGCAGCGGCGGAGTAGGGAGCAGCCGTCATTCCGGGGCGCACGAAGTGCGAACCCGGAAGTTTCCGGGTTCGATGCTGCGCATCGCCCCGGAATGACGTCGAAGAGCTACAACGGAATCTTCCGATACTCCCGATTGCTCAAGCTCGCTTCCTCCAGGTCGAGGTCGCGCTCGATCCGGCGCCGCGTCTCGTCGGTGATCTTGCCGTCACGCAGCAGCGCGTGGATGAACTTCCGCTCCGCGCCGATCAGTTCGCGCGTCAGCGCGGTGCCGGTGGCGGAGACGTCGTGCTTGTCGGGATCGAGCGTCTCGGGCAGCTGGTTGGCGCGGATCTCGTGCCGGGCGCGCAGCAGCTTGACGACTTCGTCGGAGAGTTCGCGGTCGTCGGTGATGGCGTCGAGCGATTTCAGTGCCGCATCGAGCGCCTCGCGCCGCGCCGCGATCTCGGATTCGTGTTCCGCGACGTGCTCGCTGCGGCCGGCATCGGCGACGCCGAGCCATCGCACCAGCGGCGGCAGGCCGATCCCGGTTCCGATCAGCGTAATCAGGATGACGCTGAAGGTGACGAACAGGATCAGGTCGCGATAGGGGAAGGCATCGCCGTTCGCCAGCGTATAGGGCAGCGCCAGCGCGGCCGCCAGCGACACCGCGCCGCGCACGCCGGTGAAGGCGATCACGAACACCGTGCGCCAGGACGGGGAGGGGTCGCGTTCCCGCAGCCGCTTGCTGAGCACGCGCGGCATGTAGGTTGCGGGATAGACCCAGGCGAAGCGGGCGATGACGATGATCACCACGACCAGCCCAACCGCTGACAGGATGTCATGCAGCGGAAACGCCTTCGATTTCTCCAGCAGCGAACGCATCTGGAAGCCGGTCAGCAGAAACAGCAAGCCTTCGATCAGGTAGATCATCAGGTCCCAGAAGAAGATGCCCTGCAGTCGCGTGGCGGCCGAGATCAGCAGCGGTCCGTTCCAGCTAATGTAGAGGCCGCAGGCCACCGTCGCGATCACGCCGGAGCCGCCGAAATGTTCGGGGATCCAGTAGGCGATGTAGGGCGTAATCAGCGACAGCGTGATCTCGACCTGCGGGTCGCGCGCGCGATGCCGGGCGCGCAACGATATCCAGCCGATAGCTGCCCCGAACAGGACTTCGCCGACCACGATCGCGGCAAAGCTGCCGGTTGCTTTCGGCAGTGAGAACAGCCCGGTCGAAATCGCCGCCACCGCGAAACGATACAGGATCAGCGCGGTGGCGTCGTTGGCGAGGCCTTCGCCTTCGAGCACGACCAGAATACGTCGCGGCAATCCAAGCTTGCGCGCGATCGCGAGCGGCGCCACCACATCGGGCGGCGCCACGATCGCGCCGAGCAGGAAGCCGACGCCCCACGGCAGTCCGATCAGGTAGTGCGTGGCGGTCGCGACCGCAAAGGCAGTGAAGATCACGCAGCCGACCGACAGCATGGTGATGACGCGCAGGTTGAACCTGAACTCGCGCCAGCTCATGGCGACGCTGGCCGAATAGATCAGCGGCGGCAACACCACCAGCAGCACCAGTTCGGGCGGCAGCTCGACATGGGGCATGCCGGGTACGAAGGCGAGCGCGATGCCGGCCAGCAGCAGCAGGATGGCGGGTGTCGCATTGATGCGGCGGGCCACCAGCGCGGTTACCGCCAGCACGGCGAGCAGGATCAAAAAGATCTGAAACTTGGCTTCCATGATGGCCCCCATTCGCAGGGAAACACCTGCAAGGTCAATGCCGCCGGGGTCGAGGCACGCGCCCCGGACGACCCGGCTTCGGGCCCGAGTTGACAAATATGTGACTGCGGTCGGCAAACCCGTCCGGTCGCCGCCCCGTACCAGCGGGAACCCTGCGGATGCAGGCGAGACGAGGGCGGAAGCAATGAAACACCTTGGGCAGCATGCCGTCGTGATCGGCGCCAGCATGGGCGGCTTGTTGGCCGCGCGGGCGCTGTCGGATTACTACGCGGTAGTCACCGTGCTGGAGCGCGACGCGCTTCCGCGTTCGGACATTCCGCGCAAGGGCGTGCCGCAGGGCCGCCACCCGCACGGCCTGCTGGCGCGCGGCCGTTCCGTGATCGAGAGTTTCTTCCCGGGCTGGACCGACGAGGTCGTCGCTGCCGGCGGCGTCCGCGGCGACATCGCCGCTGACGTCAACTGGATCGGCCATGGCGTCACCATCAAGTCGGCGCCGAGCCAACTGATCGGGCTATTGGCGTCGCGCCCGGTGCTGGAAGGTCATGTGCGGCGGCGTCTGATGGCGCTGCCCAACGTGCGTGTGATGGAGCATTGCGCGGTACAGAACCTGATTGCCGACAATGCTAATGCCGCGGTCACCGGCGTCCGCGTCAAGGCGGGCGATGGCGCCGAGCACGCGATCATGGCCGATCTGGTGGTCGACGCCTCCGGCCGCGGCTCTTCGAGCCCGGCCTGGCTTGAAGGGCTTGGCTTCGTGAAGCCGGAGGAGGAGCGCATCGAAATCGGCATCGGCTATACGACCCGGGTCTATCGCCGTCGTCCGACCGATCTCGGCGGGAAGCTCGCGGTGGTGATCGCCGGCAGCGGACCGAACTGGCGCAACGGGGTGGTGCTGTACCAGACCGAAGATCGCTGGATCGTCGCCATTGGCGGCTATTTCGGCGATCACGCGCCCGACGACGACCAGATGTTCGCGGCCTATGCCGGATCGCTGCCGACGCCGGAAATCCACGACATCGTTGCGCACGCCGAACCGATCGGCGATTTCGTTCGCTACCGTTATCCCGCCAATCTGCGGCGGCGCTACGAACGGCTGGCGCGATTTCCGAACGGTTATCTCGTATTCGGCGACGCCATTTGCAGCTTCAATCCGGTCTACGGTCAGGGCATGACCGTGGCGGCGCAGGAAGCGGCGCTGCTGCGCGACTGCCTCGAGGCCGGCGATGCCGATCTGGCGCGGCGATTCTTTGCCGCCGCCTCGACCACGATCGACACGCCATGGGATATCGCCGTCGGCAACGACCTGCGCCATCCGCAGGTCGTGGGGCCGCGCTCGCCAAAAGTCCGCTTCATCAACTGGTATATCGGCAGACTGCACATGGCCGCGCGCCACGATGCAAAACTGGCAGCCGCATTTCTGGAGGTTGCCAATCTCGAGGCGCCGCCGACGCAATTGCTGCACCCCGCGATCGTGATGCGGGTGATCCGCGGCAACCTCCGCCGCCGCAGCAATTGTACGGCGACGACAGCGGCGAAGGCGGGAGCTTGACCGGCGGTCAGTCGCGCAGGTCGTAGCGATAGGACTTCGAGACGATCTTCCAGCCGTCGGAAAGTTTCATCGCCACCAGATAGTCGGTGAAATAGCGCGGCGGCAACTGGCAGCGCACCTTGATGAAGGCGGTCTGGTCGTCCGAGCGGTCGATGGTGACGATGAAATCTTCGCGCGGCTTGCCCTCCGCCTTCGCCGACGGCCGCTTGCGCACGCGATCGAGCCAGTCCGGCACGGTCAGGACCTGCAACGCACCCTTCTCCACCCAGCGCAAGTCGGCGGTGGAATCGAAAATCGCACCGAGCTTGTCGGCATCGCCTTCATAGAGGCCATCGAAATAGTTTTTGACCACGGCTTCGACGGTCGATCGGTCATGGCTCACGGCGTGTCCTCTCCCTGAATTTACAGGTTGCTTGTTCCATCGGAATTAAGCCACGAACCGGACCGATGCGCTATGGTGGGTTCATCACACTTGCGAGGGATTATTCGTGACGGGTTCTGCAAGTTCGAAGGCTCGCATCCTCGCCGGAGAATGCTACTGCCGCACCGTTGGATATGCCGTCGTGGATGGCTTCGAATATGCACTCAACTGTCATTGTTCGAATTGCCGACGTACCACAGGCTCGGCTTTCAAGCCGTTCGCGGGTATCGCGCGGGACAGTCTGCGCATCGTCAGGGGCGATGACGACCTCATGATCCATGGCGATGCCACCGGCCATGACGCGCATTGCCGCCGGTGCGGCTCGCTGCTCTATTCCCTGGTCCGCGGCGGCGCCTACGTCCATGTCGCGATGGGCACGTTGCGCGATGATCCCTCGATCCGTCCGACCGGCCATATCTTCGTGGGCTCCAAGGCGCCCTGGCATGCGATCACGGACGATTTGCCGCAGTATGAGGGGCATGTCGTGCCGCGCTGAGCGGCTGCCCGCTTCGGGAACCCGACGAAAAAGGCGACTATGGGCGAACCTATGGCCGCCTCGCCCGACCAATACTCGGAGCGGTTTATCTGGAGGGCGCACGATCGCGGCCAATGCGGATCGTGACCCAACTCACAAAGGCCGGGTTTGGCTTCTGGTAGACAGGCCCGTGTGCTAGAAAGAGCGAGGTTCAGGGCGCGTCATGATGAAACCGGGATCTCTAAAATTGGTTCGATGGATTCTGGGCGCCGCGGCGCTCCTGCTGGTCAGCGAACCGGCCCTGGCCGAGAAGCGCGTGGCGCTGGTGCTCGGCAATTCCGCCTACCAGAATGTCGCCCCGCTCACCAATCCGGCCAACGACAGCGCCAAAATGGCCGCTACGTTGAAAGATGCCGGCTTCGACGTCGTCGATTCCCGCCGCGACCTTGCGGCGGCCGAGACCCGACGGGCGTTGCGCGATTTTGCCGACCGTGCGCGCGATGCCGACATCGCGGTGGTCTATTACGCCGGCCACGGCATTGAAGTCGACGGCGCCAACTACCTCATCCCGGTGGATGCCAAGCTGGAGCGCGATACCGACATCTATGACGAGGCATTTTCGCTGGATCGCATCCTGATCGCGATCGAGCCTGCCAAGAAATTGCGGCTCGTCATTCTCGACGCCTGCCGCGACAATCCGTTTTCCAAGAGGATGAAGCGCACCGTCGCCACGCGTGCGGTTGGCCAGGGCCTCGCCAAGGTCGAGCCATCAAGCCCGAACGTCTTGATCGCCTATTCGGCCAAGGCCGGCTCTACCGCAGCCGATGGTGACGGCAGCAACAGCCCGTTTACCTCAGCTCTGGCCCATCACCTGACGACGCCCGGCCTCGACGTCCGCCGGGCGTTCGGTTTCGTCCGCGACGAAGTGCTCAAGACGACCAATAACCGGCAGGAGCCGTTCGTCTACGGTTCGCTGGGTGGTGAAGACGTGCCGCTGGTGCCGGCGCCGCTGGCTCCCGCCGCGGCAGCCGCGCCTGCGGTGCCCGCGCTGAGCGCACAGGCGGAAGCGCGCCGCGACTATGAACTGGCGCTGCAGGTCGGCAACAAGAGCGCGCTCAACGCGTTCCTGGCGCAATATCCCGATGGCTTCTACGCCAGTCTCGCCAAGCTTCAGCTCGAGAAGATCGCAGCCGAAGAGACCCGGGTTGCGGCGACCGAGAAGGCAAAGGCGACCGAACAGGAGCGGGCGCGGCTCGTCGCCGAGGGCGCGCAGAAGGCGCAGCAGGCAAAGGCTGAAGCTGACGCCAAGGCCGCCGAGCAGGCGCGCGTCGCCGCCGAAAAGGCCAAGCAGGTGGCGCAGGATCAGGCCGCCGCCGCCGAACAGAAGCGCGCCGCGGCGGAGAAGGTCATTGCGGACAAGGCATCCACCCCTGCGCCCGCCGACAAGGATAAAGCCGTGAACCTCGCCGCGCTAAGCCCGACAACGGGCCCCGTAGCGCCGCAGGCCGATGTCGCCAAGTCGGTGCAGACCGAGTTGCGCCGCGTCGGCTGCCTGGCCGGGGCCGCCGATGGCGACTGGAACGCCGCCTCGCAACGTTCGATGACGCAGTTCAACCGCTATGCCGGCACCAAGCTCGACATCAAGGTCGCGAGCGTCGATACGCTCGACGCCATCAAGCTGAAGACGTCCCGGGTCTGTCCGCTGGTCTGCGAACACGGATTCAAAGCCGACGGTGACCGCTGCAGCAGGATCAGTTGCGCCGAAGGCTCGTTCCTCAACGACGACAACGAGTGCGAGAAGCGCCGGGAAAGGAAGCCGGTCGCCAGCCGGCGCGATGACGACCGCCGTGAGCGTTCGCTTCGGGAGCCGCCGGAGCCGCGACGCGTGATCGTCCGGCGCGCTCCTGACGGTTCGGTGCCCTATGCGCGGCCGTCTTCATCCGCGCCGGGGATCGGGGCTTCCGGCCAGCCGCTCACCGGGCTGGAACGTCAGGTCGGGTGCAACGGATACGGTTCGATCATGTCGGGCAAGTGTCCCTAAATCGCGCTCGCCGCGATGTTGACCATCAGGGCGACCAGCGCGGTATTGAACACGAATGAGATGATGCCGTGCACGGTCGCGGTGCGGCGGATGATGCGGTCGGTGATGCCGACGTCGGACACCTGCGCGGTCATGCCGATCACGAACGAGAAATAGACGAAATCCCAATAGTCGGCTTCGTCATCCTTGTCGCCGCTCGGAAATTGTAACCCGCCGGGTTTCGGCCCGCGATAATATTCGTGGGCATAGTGCAGCGAGAACGCGGTGTGCACCGCCGCCCATGACAATGCGATCGTGATCGTCGCCAGCGCCAGTCCCGGCCCGCTGCGGTTCGAGGCGCCGAGCTCGAACACGATGGCGGCGATGCTGGCAAAGGCGCCGAGCGCGGTCACCAGCAGGATCAGGAAGCGGCCGTCATCCTGCAGCACCGCGTTGCGGCGGATGTGCGCGATGCCGCTGCGAAAGACCATGATGAACACCAGCGCCAGATACAGCGAGACGAAGACGTCCCAGCCGACCAGCAGCCGGGTCACCAGCCGCAGCGAATTCGGCAGCAGAAAG
>Ga0209023_10000702_pt1 | contig 48990 bp, 45 predicted proteins | sample LakOneMetagenome_FD_187468 | JGI IMG/M metagenome (GOLD analysis project Ga0209023, IMG submission 187468) | Freshwater and sediment microbial communities from Lake Erie, Canada (SPAdes) (version 2) | ecosystem: Environmental > Aquatic > Freshwater > Lentic | place: Lake Erie, Canada... | reverse complement strand
CGCTTGCGATCTCTACGCGGCGTCCGCTGACGCCGCCGGAAATTTCCATCACCGACCGCGCCCAGGGCCGCGTCGATCTCGATCGCGAACGGATCGAAGCCGGCGTCGACCAGATCGGCAGCCCGCCGCGGCTGGTGAAGCCGATGAACGACGCGATCGAAGGTTATTTCGGCAAGGTCGCGCCGTGGCTCGAAAAGGAAATGGCGACCGGTCGCGCCGAGGGCAAATACGACATCAACCCGGATCAACTCGCCGCCGCGATCGTCCCGGCGGTGCAGGCCTTCTTCGTGGTGCGCGACGCAGCACTTGCCGAAGCCGCCGAGCGTGCCGGCCTGGCGCGCGACGGCGCGCTGACGATGCTGGCGGTGGCAGGCCTTGCCGTGCTGGCGCTGCTCGGCGTGTTGGCCGGCGTCACCGTGATGCTGCGCCGGCGCGTGATTACGCCGCTCGCGACCCTGACGGCCGTGGTCGGCGATCTCGCCGCCGGCCGCCACGATGTCACGATCCCGACCATCGAGCGCGCCGACGAGATCGGCGCCATGGCAGGCTCGCTCCAGGTCTTCAAGGAGGCCCTGATCGCCCAGAAGGCCGCTGGCGAAGCGGCGGCGGTGGAAGCCGACGCCAAGATCCAGCGCGGTCAGCGCGTCGACCGCATCACCAGCGATTTCGAGGCGATGATCGGCGAGATCGTCGAGGTCGTCGCATCGGCCTCGACCGAACTGGAAACTTCCGCCGGCACGCTGACGGCGACCGCGGAACGCTCCGAGGAGTTGACCACCATGGTCGCGGCGGCGTCCGAAGAAGCCTCCACCAACGTGCAGTCGGTTGCGTCCGCGACCGAAGAAATGTCGTCGTCGGTCAACGAGATCAGCCGCCAGGTCCAGGGCTCGGCGCGGATCGCCAACGAGGCAGTCGAGCAGGCACAGAAGACCAACGACCGCGTCGCCGAACTCGCCAAAGCCGCCGCGCGCATCGGCGACGTGGTGGAACTGATCAACAACATCGCAGGCCAGACCAACCTGCTGGCGCTGAACGCCACCATCGAAGCGGCGCGGGCAGGCGAAGCCGGACGTGGTTTCGCGGTGGTTGCCTCCGAAGTGAAGGCGCTGGCCGAACAGACCGCGAAAGCGACCGGCGAAATCAGCCAGCAGATCTCCGGCATCCAGGCCGCAACGCAGGAATCGGTCGGCGCCATCAAGGAAATCGGCGATACCATCGGCCGGATGTCCGAGATCGCGTCCACCATTGCGGCCGCCGTCGAGGAACAGGGCGCCGCCACCCAGGAAATCTCCCGCAACGTGCAGCAGGCCGCGCACGGCACCCAGCAGGTTTCCGCCAACATCGTCGACGTGCAACGCGGCGCCAGCGAGACCGGCTCCGCCTCCGCCCAGGTGCTGTCGGCGGCAAAATCGCTGTCCGGCGAAAGCGACCGCTTGAAGCGCGAGGTCGGCAAGTTCCTCAACTCGGTGCGGGCGGCCTAAAGCCGCTTCACCAGCGCGATGGCCTTGCGCCGGCGCCGGCTTTCCTGACAAGTTATTGCCTGAGCAAGTCCGCGTTTTCCGACAGGAAGGCGCGGGCAAAAGCATCAAGGAAGAATATCAGGGAAGAACTGTGAACCGCCCGTTCAAGCCTTATCCCTTCACGGCAAAACAATATCCGCCGACGCTGCCGTCGTTGCAGGATGGCACCGATACAACGCGGCATCCGGTCGTCGTGGTCGGCGGCGGGCCGGTCGGCTATTGCACCGCGCTCGGGCTCGCCAATCATGGCGTGCCGGTCGTCCTGCTGGAGGCGGATGACTCTGTCTGTTTCGGCAGCCGCGCCATCTGCATCTCGCGGCGCAGCCTGGAGATCATCTCGCGTCTCGGTGCGGCCGATGGCTTCCTCAAGCAGGGCCTGCCCTGGACCGGCGGCCGCAGCTTCTATCGCGACGACGAAGTCTTGAACTTCAAGATGCCGATGGACGAGAACCAGAAGCATCCGCCGATGATCAACCTCGCCCAATATTCGATCGAGCAGTTGCTGCTCGACGCCACCGAGCGGCGCAGCGACCTGATCGAGATCCGCTGGCAGAACCGCGTCACCGCGATTGACGCGCGCGAGGACGGCGCGCGGCTCACCGTCGAAACGCCCTCCGGCAGCTACGCCATGGACGCCGACTGGGTCGTTGCCGCCGACGGCGGCCGCAGCTTTCTGCGCGAAGCGCTGGGACTGAAGCTGAAGGGCGAAAGCTATGAGGGCCGCTATGTCATCGTCGACATCGTGCTGGATACCACGCGTCCGGTGGAGCGGCTGGCCTATTTCGATCCGCCCTGCAATCCCGGCTCGACAGTGCTGGTGCACAAGCAGCCGGAGGGCGTCTGGCGGGTCGACTATCAGTTGCGCGACGGCGAAGACCCCGACGAGGCGATCAAGCCCGAGAACGTGATGCCGCGCGTCGAGAGCCTGCTCGGCATGATGGGCGAGAAGGGTGCCTGGAGCCCGGTCTGGATCGGTATCTACAAGGCCAATGCGCTCACGCTCGACGACTATCGCCATCGCCGCGTGCTGTTTGCCGGCGACGCCGCGCATCTGCTGCCGATCTTCGGCGTGCGCGGCGCCAACTCCGGCATCGACGATGCGGACAATCTGGCCTGGAAACTCGCGCTGGTGGTCAAGGGGCTGGCGTCGCAGCGGCTGATCGACAGCTATTCGGCCGAGCGGGTCGCCGCCGCGCGGGAGAACCTCAGCTATGGCAGCAAGAGCACCGAGTTCATGGCGCCGCCGTCGTTCGCATTCGAGTTGATGCGAAAGGCCGTGCTCGGTCTGGCCGTTAAATTTCCCGAACTGCGCTCGCTGATCAATCCCCGGCAATCTTCGGCGATCGCCTACGTCCGTTCGCCGCTGAATGTCACGGCGCAGGAAGCGGAGTTCGGCGCGGGACCGGCTCCCGGTCACGTGCTGACGGAATGCCCGCTCGCGATCGTCGGTGGCGGCTCCGCGCGCGAGGGCCATCTCACCGATCTGATCGGGCCGGTGGTATCGGCGCTGTATTTCTCCGACGGCGGCGCGGTGCCGGATGAACTGACCAAATGCGACGCGGCGATGCGCGCCCGTGGCGTTCCCTTTGCGATCGTGCCGTTGGCGCAGGACGGCAACAACCGCCTATTCGCGATGTACGACGCCGTGCCCGGCACGCTCTATCTGGTGCGTCCGGACGGCCACGTGTTCGCGCGCTGGCGCCGTTTCGATGCCGCGGCCCTGACCGCCGCCATCGATCATCTGCTGCACCCCTGATTGCCGGGATGGGACCAACATGACCGACGCTGAACTCGACACCGCCTACACGCATTTGTGCAAGACCATGACCGAGCTCGGCGAGGCCCGCGCCTCGCTGTTCCTGGCGCGGTTCGCGCTGCTGGCGATGGTGCGGATCGGCGACATTGATGCCGTGCAACGCATGACCGATGCTGCGGCGAAGGATATCGCTTCGTGACAACCGCCAACCCCTCATGGTGAGGAGGCGCGGAGCGCCGTCTCGAACCATGAGAGCCCCGCTGTGGCCATCCTTCGAGACGCGGCTTGCGCCGCTCCCTAAGGTGAACGCATTCGCGTTCATCCCGAGGATGAGGCGGGAGTGGGTTACGGCGCCACTTTCAGCACCGCCTTCATGTTGGGATGGTAGCGGCAGTAATATTCGACCGTGCCGGCCTTGGTCACGACCGACGTCACCGTCTTCTTCGGCGGCATCGTGACGTCGAAGTCGCCGTTCCGCGCGGTGGCGGTGTGCGCGAATACGTCCTTGTTGATCCATTCGACGGTGTCGCCGACCCTGGCCGAGACCTCGGCCGGCGACACTTCGAGATTTTGCATCACGACCTGGATCGTCGCCGCCTGCGCCGGGACGGCGATCGCGCCGAACATCAACGCGGTCACGACCGCCAGATTATTTCCCGAGCGCATGGCAACCTCCGTTACTTCAGTTCGGCGGCGACGTGTTCGGCATGCTGCTGGTGGCCCTGAAAGATCTTCAGGCCGGTCTGCAGCAGGCTCTTCAGTTCGGCGTTGCTGGCCGAGGGGATCAGCAGCGTCTCCAGCGCGCCGTTGACCGCCTTGTGATAGGCGACCTCGTTGGCGACATAGGCCTTGTCGTAGGCCGCGCCGCTGAGCTTGCCGAGTTCGGCGAGCTTGTCGGCCGCCTGCTTCGACAGCGTCTTGCTGGTGTCGTTGTCCTCGGGCGTTACCTTCAGCTTCTTGACGAGGTCGAGTGCCTGCTTGTTCACGGCCTCATGGTCGCGCACCATGTCTTCCGCGAACGCCTTGACGTCCTTGTTGCTGGCTTTCGAGATCGCCTGCTTCGCGGCGGTGATGTCGAGGACGCCTGCGGTGTAGGCGATATGCGCGATCTGCGGATCGGTGGGCTTGGCGCCCTGCGCCATGGCAGCGCCGGTGAGAAGGCTCAAGGCGGCGACCGCCGCGCTCAATCGAACGAACATGGTTGGATACTCCTGTGGCGCCGGCACGAGGCCGCGCGCGTTGCTGGTTCACAGGAGTTGGATGGCGCAGGAGTGCGGAGGTTCCCGAATTATTCGAAATTGAGTCGCTTCAGTACGGCTTCCGTCAATCGTTCGCAGCGTTTGCCGGCGAACGGAAAGGCATCCATGACGACGGGCCCGATTTTCTTCTCGACGAGATCGCGCAGCATGGTGCGGGCGCGGTGCAGCCGCGACTTCACGGTCTCCGGCTTCAGGCCGAGGATCTCCGCAGTCTCCTCCACATTCATCCCCTCGACCACGCGGGTGATGAAGACAAGGCGGAACGCCTCCGGCAATTCGTCGATGGTGTGCTCGACGACATGCTGAATTTCGCGCTGGGCCATGGATTTTTCCGGATCCTCAGGGGCGGCAAGAGGGAACTGAATGATCTGGGCTTCGAGCACGCCTTGCGGCAGCGAAGCGATGTCCACCCCGGGGCGCTGGCGACGCAGCCGGCCCAGCGCCTCGTTCATCGCGATTCGCGACAGCCAGGTCGCAAGACTTGAGTCGCCGCGAAAGCTTTCCAGATGGGTGAAGGCGCGGACATAAGCCTCCTGCACCACATCCTCGGCCTCGCCGTCGTTGCGCAGCACGCCGCGGGCGAGCCGGTACAGTCTGCGATTATTTGCCAGCATGATGGCGCGGATCGCGGCTTCGTCACGCGCCAGCGCCCGCCGTACCAGTTCGGCGTCGCCGGTATCGGCCGGCGCGATGGGCCGGGATTGAGCCTGATGCATCATGGTCCACCAATAACAGGGTATTGAGGGTTGGATGCAGCAAAGGCCAGAAGGTTCCCGAAATAATTGGACCCTTTGCGATACCGTTAACTCCTCATGGTGAGGAGCGCCAAGCGCGTCGCGAACCATGTGGCCCCAAACTTTCGAGTCCCGGGCCATCCTTCGAGACGCGGCTTACGCCGCTCCTCAGGGTGAGGAGCGCCACGTGTGACGCAGTGCGACCAACCAACCCTACGGGAATCGCTTGAAGAACGCCCAGATCGTCTCCGCGCCGTCGATGTCGTGGTTCTGCGGCCCGAGCAACGCGGTCGCGATGCGGGGAAAGCGCGCGTCCGATCCGTTGCCGGGCATGCGGTGTCCGCCGCCATTGACGCGATAGAGCACGACGTCGCGCGCCGGCGGACAGCGCGACTCGATCCGCGTCACCGTGCTCTGGTCGTCATGATCGCGGTCGTCGAGATCGGTGACTGCGCCATCGCTGATGTCACAGCCATTGAGCTTGCGCCAGAACGCCAGCGTTTTCGTCGCCGACCAGAAACCTTCTACCGCAAAGCGGCTGGTGCCCTTGCCGCCCTCGAACGGGATCAGGGGATCGACGGTGCCGTTGATCATCAGGACAGGCATCGGCCGCGACGGATGACAGGCGGCAGCAGCGTCGTCGGTGAGGTTGATGATGACGCTGGCGGCGGCGGCGAACAGCTCGGCGCGGGCGCAGACCAATGTCATCGCCATGGCGCCGCCGTTGGAAACGCCGGTGACATAGATGTGCTTCGGGTCGGCCGAGCCGTCGGCGACATATTTCTCGATCAGCTTGACGATGAATCCGACATCGTCGGTGCCTTTCGGCGGCACGCGGCCGGCGCGCTTGGTATCGGGCCGCAGATCGGCCCAGGCGTGGTTCAGACCGTCGGGAAAGATGACGCCGAAACCTTCGCGCTTCGCCACCAGCGGCCAGGCGGTGCGCGCCTTGATGTCGGCGCCGCTCTGGGTGTTGCCATGCATCACGACGACCAGCGGCGCCGGCTTGTTGTCCGGAAACTGGGTGAGGTATGTGCGCGTGGCGCCACCGATGTCGATGGTCTCGGCGGCGGCTGCCGTTGCGCAAAACGCGATCGCAAAGAGACTTGCAACAATCCGGATCATGCGGCCTCCGCGTGACGGTCGTGCAGCACGAAAGAGCTTACGTGTAGATATCTCGCCTCCCCACAAATGTCATCGCCCGGCTCAGACCGGGCGATCCAGTATTCCACCAGGGCCGATGATTGAACCGATGGGCCCCGGCGTACTGGGTACCCCGCATGCGCGGGGTATGACGACGATGGGTGGGCCGCGACTTACTTCGCCGCGATCACCATGATCTCGACATTGTACTGCGGCGCCGCCAGCTTGGCTTCGACGGTGGCGCGGGCGGGCGTATTGCCGGCGGAGACCCAGGCGTCCCACGCGGCGTTCATCTCCGGAAAGGTCTTCATGTCGGTGATGTAGATCGTCGCCGACAGGATCTTGGACTTGTCGGTGCCGGCCTTGGCGAGATGGCCGTCGATGATGCCGAGAATGTCCTGCGTCTGCTCGGTCACGCCTTTCCCGGCCGCCTTGCCGGCGACGACGCCCGCGAGATAGACGGTGTTGCCGTGGACCACAGCCTGGCTCATGCGCGGGCCGACTTCGAAACGCTGGATGCTCATTCTTCTCTCCTGATCTGTGAGGCCGGTTACTTAGCGCGCCCAAGCGAGACGCGCCACCGCGTTATTGCACCGAACCTCTGCGTCAAGACACCGCCTTCGCCGCCGCGCGTCCGGCGTTGCGGCCGGAGAACAGGCAGCCACCGAGGAAGGTGCCTTCCAGCGAGCGGTAGCCGTGCATGCCGCCGCCGCCGAAGCCGGCGGCTTCGCCTGCGGCATAGAGCCCGTTGATGATTTCACCGTTCTGGCCGAACACGCGCGAGTCCAGATCGGTCTCGAAGCCGCCCAGCGTCTTGCGGGTCAGGATGTTGAGCTTGACCGCGATCAGCGGTCCGTGTTCGGGATCGAGGATTTTGTGCGGCTTGGCGGTGCGGATCAGTTTGTCGCCGATGTAACGCCGCGCATTGTGAATGTTCATCACCTGCGCGTCCTTGACGAAGGGATTAGCCATCTCGCGGTCGCGCGCCTCGATCTGCGCCTTGATGTGATCGTGCTGCAAGAGATTGTCGCCGGACAGCGCGTTCATGGCGCTGACGAGGTCGGCGAGGTTGTCGCGGACGATGAAGTCGGCGCCCTTCTGCTTGAACGCTTCCACCGGCGCCGGCGCGCCCTTGTTGGTGGCGCGCTTGATCGTCATGCGCCAGCTTTTTCCGGTGAGATCCGGATTCTGTTCGGAGCCGGAGAGCGCGAATTCCTTCTTGATGATGCTCTGGGTCAGGATGAACCAGGAATAGTCGTGACCTGTGCTCATGATGTAATCGAGCTGGCCGAGCGTATCGGAGCCGGGGAACAGCGGTGCGGGCAGGCGTTTGCCGGTAGCGTCGAACCACATCGAGGACGGGCCGGGCAGGATGCGAATGCCATGGCGCGGCCAGATCGGTGACCAGTTCCGGATGCCTTCGACGTAGTGCCACATCCGGTCGCGGTTGATCAGCCGCGCGCCGGCGGCTTCTGTAATGCCGATCATGCGGCCGTCAACATGTTCAGGGACGCCCGAGATCATGAACTTCGGCGGTTGGCCCAGACGCTTCGGCCAGTTCTGCCGGACCAGGTCGTGATTGCCGCCGATGCCGCCGGAAGCGACGATCACGGCCTGCGCGCGCAGCGTGAAATCGCCGACGGTCTTGCGTGATGAACTTTGGCCGCGCTCGACATTGTCAGGTTCGAGGATCGCACCGCTGACGCCTTCGACCGTGCTGTTGGTTACAATCAGCGCATCGACGCGGTGGCGGAATTTGAAGATGATCTTGCCGCTTTTGTTGGCCTCGCGCGCGCGGCGTTCGAACGGCTCGACGATCCCGGGCCCGGTGCCCCAGGTGACGTGAAAGCGCGGCACCGAATTGCCGTGGCCCATCGCGTCATAGCCGCCGCGTTCGGCCCAGCCGACCACGGGAAAGATTCGGTGCCCCATCGCGCGCAGCCAGTCGCGCTTCTCGCCGGCGGCAAAGGCGACATAGGCCTCGGCCCATTTTTTCGGCCACAGGTCTTCCTCGCGGTCGAAGCCCGCGGTGCCCATCCAGTCCTGCAGCGCCAGATCGTAGGAGTCCTTGATGCCGAGCCGGCGCTGTTCGGGGCTGTCGACCAGGAACAGGCCGCCGAACGACCAGAAGGCCTGGCCGCCGAGGTTCTGTTCGCCTTCCTGGTCCAGCAGGATGACGCGTTTGCCGGCGTCGGCGAGTTCCGTCGCCGCGACCAGCCCCGCCAGTCCGCCGCCGACCACGATTACGTCTGCGTCCTCAGCCATCGCGTCCTCCCCCGTTTACCCTGTTGATTCAAAGCCGCGTCTTCGGGCGCGGTCAACGGCAAATGGCCCTTGCCTGTGGCCGTGCTGCCACCGTCGGAACTGATACTTGTTCCAGTTTGGGATTTTCAGGGGCATCGGGTGCAGCGCGCCAGCAACACTCGATTTGAATTGCTTTTGAACGGCCTTCGCCTCCTAGACAAAATTACGATCTCGAAAGACCTTGTCGTCAGTCTTGCATCACCAAGACAGTCAGATTCGGTTTCGACATTTTCGACTGGGGCTGGGACATGAAGCTGTTGACGGGGTTGCTGGCGGCGGTGCTGCTGTTGGCGGGGGTCGGCGCAAGTCACGCGGTGGTTCGGATTGCCGACGATCGCGGCGGCCGGATCGGAACCTATGTCGACAAGTACCAGGGCCTGCGCACCTCGGGCGAAACCGTCATCATCGACGGCCTTTGCGCCTCGGCCTGCACCATCGTTCTCGGCGCGATTTCTCCCGACAAGATCTGCGTGACCTCGCATGCCGAACTCGGCTTCCATGCCGCCTGGGATTTCGGCGCCAACGGCCGCGCGGTGACCAACGCTGAAGCGACCCAGATGCTGTATTCGATGTATCCGTCGCCGGTGAAGAAGTGGATCTCGGCGCGCGGCGGCCTGACCCCGCGCATGATCTTCCTGAAGGGCAAGCAGCTGCAGGCGCTCTACAAGCCCTGCTACCTCGACGCCCAGGCCTCGGTGCCCGCGCCGAAGCCGGCCGCTGCCGCAGTTCCGTCGCGCTGAACGGATCGGGATCCTGCCTGGAAATCATGGTTCGAGACGCGCGGCTTCGCCGCGCTCCTCACCATGAGGCCCTGCCAAGCATCACCGCGAGCACCCTGCCGGACCTCATCCTGAGGAGCCGCGAAGCGGCGTCTCGAAGGATCGAGCCTCGCTTTCGCCGGCCTCTTTCCCGCCGCATTCTACTTTGCATGGGGTTGTTTTCGCGATTTTGGTTTTGGCCCCTCCTGACGCCTGCGGAAGAGCCGATCCCCCTCCGCATGACGTGATCCGCCACCGGGCCATTTGGCTTGCCTGCCCAGGGAATGGGCCCTATTTCAACCCCATGGTTCAGCCGGTTTCCACCCACGACGGGCTAGTGTCGGCAACCCGGCCGCAGGGCAGGGTGGCTTCCGCCATCGTTTGGACTGCCGCCGGCCTCGGCGCGCTGGTTACGCTGGCTGCGCTGTCGCTCTGGTTCCACTACGGCACCACGGTGTTTTTCGAGATGATTGCGGCCGGCATCTCGGCCTGCTTCTGATCCGGCAAGAGGGAATTCCAACATGGACCGGATCGCTGCCCGCCCGCTGGTGATTTTCGCGGCCTTTGCCGGCAGCCTCGTGGTCGGGCTGGTGATCATGCTGTGGGCGCTCGGCGGCCTGCGCACCGTGACCGCGCCGGCCGCGATCGGGGGGCCGTTTCAACTCACCAACCAGGCCGGCCAGGCCGTGACCGAGGCCAGTCTCAAGGGCAAGCCGACCATCATCTTCTTCGGCTTCACCCATTGCCCGGACGTCTGCCCGACCTCGCTGTTCGAGATTTCCGAGGTGCTGAAGGCGATGGGCAAGGACGCCGACCGCGTGAATGCCTATTTCGTCTCGGTCGACCCGGAGCGCGATACGGCGGCGGCGATGAAGGACTATCTCTCCAGCTTCGACCCGCATTTGCAGGGCCTGACCGGCGATCCCGCTGATGTGGCCAAGGTGCTGTCGGCCTACCGGGTCTATTCCAAGAAGGTCCCGCTCAAGGACGGCGACTACACCATGGACCACACCGCGCTGATCTACCTGATGGACCGCGACGGCCATTTCGTCTCGCCGTTCAACCTGAAACGGACGCCCGAGGAAGCCGCCACCGACCTGAAGCGGTATCTCTGAGCCCCACGGGGCGGGGAAATGCCGCAAAACGGCCCTCGCATCGCGGGCCGGATGGTCTATAAGGCCGTCATCCCCGAGACATTTCCGGTAATGCCAGTCCTGACCGCCCTGTTGTCCCTTGTTAGCCGTTTGATCCGCGCGCCTTTGGCCCGACGGTCGCTTGCGGCCGGGCTGGCGGCGCTGGTTCTGGCCGGCGGCCCGGCAGGCGCCCAGACCCTGCCCAAGGCACCGGTCGAAGCTGCCCCGCAGGCGGTGCCCGGCTTCTGGGACCCGCGGCGGCGTCCGGACCGGCCCGACATGTCGCGCCTGACCGTGATCCGGTTCCTGACCGAGACCGATTATCCGCCGTTCAACTTCACCGGCCCGGACGGCAATCCGGCCGGTTTCAACGTCGATCTGGCGCGGGCGCTGTGCGACGAGATCAAGGTTACCTGCACCATCCAGATGCGCCGGTTCGAGACGCTGGTCGATGCCATCACGTCGAACCGCGGCGACGCCATCATCGCCTCGCTGGCGGTGACGCCGCAGTTGCGCGCCCGGCTCGATTTCACCGATCCCTATTATCGCGCCCCGGCCCGCTTCGTGTCGCGGCGCGATGCGGTGATGCCGGAAATTCGCCCCGAATATCTCGAAGGCAAGAAGCTCGGCGTCATCGCCGGTACCTCGCACGAGGCCTATCTGAAGGCGATGTTCACCGACGCCGAGATCAAGTCCTACGCCAATGACGACACGCTGCGGCTGGCGTTGCGGCGGAGCGAGGTCGACTTCATTTTCGGCGACGCAATCGCGCTGGCGTTCTGGATCAACGGCACCGACTCCGGTGAATGCTGCGCCTTCTCGGGCGGTCCCTTTGTCGAGGGCCGCTATTTCGGCGAGGGTATCGGCATCGGCGTCCGCAAGGGCAACGACCTGCTGCGACAGTCGCTGAACTGGGCGCTGTTCCGGATCTGGGAAAAAGGCCGCTTCACCGATCTGTGGCTGCGGTATTTTTCCATCAGCCCGTTCTAGTTTTCTGTCATTCCGGGGCGCGAAGCGAACCCGGAAGTTCGACCTTCCGGGTTCGATGCTGCGCATCGCCCCGGAATGACGAGTGTGTTACAAACCGCCGCTTACTGCACCTCCAGAAAGACCTCTGATGTCCACGATCGATCTTGCCGCCAGCCCGAGTGACCTGCGTTCACTCGCCGAACAATCCAACGCCTGGCCGTTCGAGCAGGCGAAAGCGATCGTGGCGCGGCTGAAGAAAAGTCCGAAGGATGAGGTGCTGTTCGAGACCGGCTACGGTCCGTCGGGACTGCCGCATATCGGCACCTTCGGCGAGGTCGCGCGCACCACCATGGTGCGCCATGCCTTCCGCGTGCTGACCGAAGACAAGATCAAGACCAAGCTGCTGGCGTTTTCCGACGACATGGACGGCCTGCGCAAGGTGCCGGACAACGTGCCCAACCGCGACATGATGGCCCTGCATCTCGGCAAGCCGCTGACGCGGGTGCCGGACCCGTTCTCGAACGAGCACCCGTCGTTCGGCGCCGCCAACAACGCGCGGCTGCGCGCCTTCCTCGACCACTTCGGCTTCGACTACGAATTCGCGAGCTCGACCGACTACTACACGTCGGGCCGCTTCGATGCGACGCTTTTGAAGATGCTCGCCGTCTACGACAAGGTGATGGCGATCATTCTGCCGACCTTGGGCCCGGACCGTCGCGCGACCTATTCGCCGTTCCTGCCGATCAGCAAGACGTCAGGCGTGGTGCTGCAGGTGCCGATGATCCGCCACGACGTCGCCAAGGGCACGGTGACGTATTTGGATCCCGATAGCAACGAAGAGGTCGAAACCACGGTCACCGGCGGCGCCGTCAAGTGTCAGTGGAAGGCCGACTGGGCGATGCGCTGGGTCGCGCTCGGCGTCGACTATGAAATGGCCGGCAAGGATTTGATCGACTCGGTCAAGCTCTCGGGCCAGATCGCGCGCGCGCTCGGCGGTACGCCGCCGGAAGGATTCAATTACGAACTGTTCCTCGATGAAGGCGGCCAGAAGATTTCCAAGTCGAAGGGCAATGGCCTGACCATCGACGAATGGCTGCGCTACGCGTCGCCGGAATCGCTGTCGCTGTTCATGTACCGCGAACCGAAGGCGGCGAAGCGGTTGCATTTCGACGTGATCCCGCGCAATGTCGATGAGTATCAGCAATTCCTCGACGGCTTTACGCGGCAGGATGCCAAGCAGCAGCTTGCGAATCCGGTCTGGCACATCCATGCCGGCCTGCCGCCGAAGGCCGACATGCCGGTGACGTTCCAGTTGCTGCTGACGCTGGTGTCGTCATCGAATGCGGAAAACGCCGAAACGCTGTGGGGCTTCATCGGCCGCTATCGTCCGGGCGTAACCCCGCAAACGCATCCGAAATTGGATGCCATGGTCGGCTACGCCATCAACTATTACCGCGACTTCGTGGCGCCGACGAAAAGATTCCGCGAGCCGACCGACGGCGAGCGCGCCGCGCTGCAGGATCTGCGCGATGCGCTGTCGAGCCTGCCGGCTGGCTCTTCCGCCGAAGACATCCAGAACGTGGTCTACGAAATCGGCCGCCGCGAGCCGTTCCTCGACCAGGTCAAGAAGGGCAAGGACGGCCGTCCGGGCGTGTCGCTCGACTGGTTCAACATGCTCTACCAGGTGCTGCTCGGCCAGGAAAAAGGCCCGCGCTTCGGCTCGTTCGTCGCGGTCTATGGCGTGCTAAATGCGGTGGCGATGATCGACGGCGCGTTGGCACGGAGCGCGTGAGAGCTTTCTGTCGTCCCCGCGAACGCGGGGACGACAGCGAAGGTTTCCCGCCTAACTCCCCATCAGCACAAAGCGGCGGTTGTCCTTCTGCGCCGGTCGGGCGTTCATCGGATAGAGTTTGGCAAACGCCGCGACGTCGCTGGCGGCGACCTGCATCGGTGTGGTCAGCAAGAGCCAGTCGACCACTTCCGAGCACGGCGGCGTCGTCAGCGAGCCTTCGTAGCGGTAGTAGCTCAATTTCGCCGGCAGCAGCGCGTTCGGATTGATGGCGGCGTCGGCTTTGCCCGCCGGGCCTTCCTTGGCCGGCATGGTAGCCACGATCTTGCCGAAGGTGGCGTTCGGCTTGCCTTCCGCCAGCAGCACGCCGACCACGGCGAGCGCGCCAGTCTCGGCGCGATGGACGAAATGCGCTTCCATCGGAAAATTCTTGCCGCCGATGAGATGTTCGCTCGGCCGGTGAAAGTGCACCTGGACCAGCTTGTAGGTGACGTTGCCGAGCCTCAGCGTGCTGCCCTCGGCGAAGTTGAGCTGGATGGTGTGGCCGTTGTTGACGATGGTGTCGGCGCTCTTGCCCCAGTTTAGCTTCAGCGGCGGCAGTTGCGTCTTGACGGTGGCGCCGATGTCGATCGGCGATTGCTGCGATCCGATCGAGCAAACCTTGTTGGCGGCATCGAGGTCGCCCCATTTGGCCGGGCCGGCTTCCCCTTCGTAGCTCCAGTGCGCGCCTTCGGCGGCGAAGCCGGTGCTCGTGCAGACCGGACAAACCGCAAGTCCCGCCAGCGCCTTCAACACATTTCGACGATCCAATTGCCCCTCCCAATGCCAGATGAAAGCTCTGCACTATCCGATTCGCGGGAACCGCGATCGGGAAAGATGACGACGGTGGCGGCGGGCTGCCGCGGCAAGCCATGCGTGTGGTGCGCAAAACGGGATGGGAGGCCTACGGCAATTTCAGCCGCGGCGGGCTCGAAATGCGCTACACTTTCACCATCGAAGCCTCCGCAGAGAGGCTGGCCATCAGCAGGAGGATGCTATGCACGACAGGGTTTCGCCGAAGCCGCTCGATAATTCCAGCGTCGAGGAATGGCAGGCGCGGGTCGATCTTGCCGCCGCGCACCGCCTGGCCTTCAACCAGGGCTTTTCCGAAGGCATCTTCAACCATCTCACCTTCACGGTGCCGGGCCGTAGCGATCGCTACTACCAGATCCCGTTCGGCACGCATTGGTCGGAAGTCACGGCGTCCTGCTTCATGGAAGTCGGCATCGACGACGGCGAGGTCAAGCGCGGCGAGGGCGAGGTCGAGCGCTCCTGCTATTGCATTCACGCGCCGATCCACAAGGCGCTGCCGCAGGCGAAGGCGGTGTTTCACACCCATATGCCCTACGCCAGCGCGCTGACGCGGCTCGAAGACCCCCGCATCAAGGAGATCGGGCAAACTGAAGTGGGACTGTCCGGCGCCATCGCCTATGACGATTCCTACACCGGACCCGCGCTCGATCCCGCCGAAGGCGCGCGGCTCGCCGGCGTGATTGGCGACAAGCGGGTGCTGTTCATGGCCAACCACGGCATCTCGACGGTCGGCCAAACCGTCGCCGACGCCTACGACATGCTCTATTACGTCGAGCGCGCAGCTCAAGTGCAGATCTACGCGATGTGGACCGGGCAGCGGCTGAAGCAGCTTCCGCAGCCGGTGGTCGAAAAGACCCAGCGCGATTATCGCGACGATCATCTCTATCAGGGCCCGACCCCGGCGCAGCGCCACTTCGATGCGCTGAAGCGGATGCTGGATCGCAAGGAGCCTGATTACGCGACGTAGCCACCGCGTCGTCCCGGCGAAGGCCGGGACCCATAAACTCTAACGTTGGTGTTCGGAAGAACTGGAGCGGCCATTGCCTGTCGTAATCGCAGCTTCAGTTTATGGGTCCCGGCCTTTGCCGGGACGACGGTGATGTCTCACCTCATCCGCAAACCGGTGCCATATCTCCGGCCGCCAACTTCCGTTCGCCGCGCCTGACGTCGACGGCAGAATCCACACCCGCGTGTCGCCGATCCGTTCCGCCTGCTCGCCGAGATCGCGCTTGCCGCCGAAGAATTTCTCTCCCGCCGTCTTGCTGGTGAAAGCGAGAAACGTCGGGCGAAATTCCGCAATCGACGCGCGCAGCCGCGTGCGCGGGTCTTCCAGCTTCGACAGCGGAATCTGGTTGTCCATTCCGAAATGCGTCTTCACCAGATCGGTGAGGCCGATGCCATGTTGCAGCAGCTCGCGATATTGATGCGGCGCCAGTTGCTCGGGTACGATCCTGGTCTCGTACAAGATCTTCCAGAACTTGTTCTGCCTGTTGGCGTAGTAGTGCCCTGCCGCGGCGGACACGGTGCTCGCGGCGGTGCCGCACAGGACCACGCGGAGCCGCTCTTGCAGCAGGTCCTGCAAGACGTCGGGGCTGGCCTTGTCTACTGGCTCACCCATACGATCCTTGCGATCCAGACGACGTCATCGGCATCCAGCATCCGGTCGGCGAGCGCAGGATTGAGCGATTGCAGCTCGAGTTGCTTGGCGGAACGGCGCTTCAGTTCCTTGATCATGACCTCGCCGTCCGAGGTCATGAGCACCACGCGGTCGCCGCGCCGGATCGCGGTGCCCGGCGAGACGATGACGATGTCGCCGTCGCGATAGACCGGTCTCATGGCATCGCCGGATATTTCCAGCGCATAGGCGTGCTCGTCACTGGACGACGGCAGCGCCGTCTCGCCCCAGCCTTTGCCGGCGGGATGGCCAAAGTCGTCGAAATGGCCACCGTCGCCGGCCTGCGCCAGCCCCAGCAGCGGCACCGATTGGGCGCCGCGCACGCTGTCGCCGATCAACTGCACGAAGGTTTCGATCGAGGAATTGGTGGCGGCGAGCGCCTTGGAGACCGATTCGGTCGACGGCCAGCGCTCGCGCCCATCGCCGGTGATGCGCTTGGATTTGTTGAAAGTGGTCGGGTCGAGGCCGCTGCGCTTGGCAAGCCCCGAGGGTGACAGCCCGGCGCGCTCGGCCAGCCGGTCGAGCGCGGTCCATACCTGCGCGTGGGTGAGGAGGCGCTGCGATTTCTGTTTGGCCATTGCAAACCCCGGGACCGGCCTAGGAATTATTGCGCACTTATATACTTGACAAAAGTGCAATTATTCCTAGGTTGCCATGCGACAGGGCGGCGAAGCAAAGGAAATTGAAATCACGCCTCAGATGATTGAGGCGGGCCTTCAGGCGCTTTTCGAGTTTCGGGGGGAAGGTGACGTACTTTTGGTAACTGAGATTTTACGTGCTGCCCTTCGTCAACAGCAGGAAGTAACTGAGTTACGACGAACATAGCGTCGGCCAATTCTTGAATATCCCAAGCCAGATTCTCCATTTCTGGAACAGTCCAGTCTGCGAGGGGAGACTGAGTAGAAGCGACCCTCGCGGTGATAGGCCGAGATCGCAGGCTGCTGAGATTGTCGCCCATCCTAAACCAGATTCCGTGGGACAGGACGTTTCGCCTCTCTTTGAGTTTGGCGAACTTACTCAGCATATTAGTGATTATACCCTCCAAATCTTCATTGACGATGTTTTGCTCGTAGCGGTCAGCATGTAGCGAAAGGAGCGTTTTGACTGCCTTTATCTGGTTGTCCAACCCCAAGTCTTTTGTGAGTGCCATTGCCGGGTACTCAGGCGCTAAGGCTAGGCGAGCCAGAAGTATTCCGAGAATTCGTTCCAGCACGGACCAGGTTGTGGTTATCCTACCAATGGCCGTGAGTTGCTCGTCGCTTGGGCGGTCGTGTTCTGGAATGAATGTCAGCAGAAACCCGCCGGTCGGCTGGGGTCTTTCGCGGTCGCCCATGACATTGACAAACGGCTCCAGCAGGGCTTTTGCATGAGCCGGTATCGGAATTTCGGTGCCATCATCTGCTTTCAAGGGCTACCCCATGGTTTACAAAAAAGGCGAAGATGATCTGGCTTCTACGAAGCGTCTTATGGGTGCACTCGTGCGCATGAAGCCAAAGCCGCACGAGGAAATGAAGATCAAGAAACCGCCGCTAAAGGCGACCAAGAAGCGCGTCTCCAAGAAAGCTCGATAGCACAGCCTAAGAGCAGCGAAGCCCGGCATAGCCGGGCTTCGCCTTCTCACTTACACTGAGTGCGACCGGGCAAAAAGCCGCACCCGAGCTACCGTTAGCAAGATCGGTTTTGCAGGCCGACCTAGAAGTCGAAACTGAGTTGGTTCGGCCAAGAGCGCCAGTGTTCGCACACTTGCTCTAGACGACCGAGCCGCTTCCGTATGTACGCGTTAACGTGCACACGCTTCGACTCCGACGTGGGACTATCCATGTCGGTTCTCTGTGTCTTGGCGGGTGTAAGCCCGCTGCTCCAGATTGCACTTTTGCAATCTCCGAGGCGTGGAGCCCGGCAATGCCGGTCACAGGGAAGCCGCTAGCGGTAGCTTGGTGCTACCTTACTTGATTCGGGTTACGTTTCCGCCAAGCTCGGAATCGCTTGGCGGATTGTTTCTTGTGGGTAATTTTAGTGAGTCGGCCGGTACGTCAGGCGCTTGCCCTCGATACCCTTGAGAGCCTTCGCCGTCCGTTCCCCATCGGTCACGCCAAGGCCGGAACGATTATTGTAGCGGAATTCGAATTCCTTGAGATAGCGCTTCAAGTGCTGTTCGCCGCAGAACGTATAAGTGCCGCGCATACCGCGCTTGAACACACCAAAGAAGTTTTCGACGTTGTTCGTGGTGTGGCCGGTGGGGCTCACATATTCGAGGGCAGAATGGTTGAGTTTTTGGTGATCGCCAAACTCTTTACCGAGCGTCTGGTAAAGTTTGCTCTCATCCGTAACCAGCGTGGCCTTGCGGTCAACATTGGTGAACAGAACCTTCTCCAGCTTGGCCGATGTTACAGTCTTGTCGATATGAAAGGTGCGAACGGTCTTGGTGTTCTCGTCAACGAGAGCAACGATCGCGGCTTTCTGAGAAAGGCCTTTCTTGTAGCTCTTGGCGCGCTTGGACGTGTTGAGATAGTAAGTTTCGTCCGACTGCACCGCGCCGCCAAGCGTGCCCATAGGGCCGGGCTTCGCATCGGTCATAGCTTCGCGCAAGCGATGCATCATGAACCATGCGGTCTTGTAGGTGACGCCGATGTTGCGGTGGATTTCGTGAGCGGAGACGCCGTTCTTGTTTGAGTTCATCATATGCGCAGCCATCCACCACTTGGTGAGAGGCACCTTGGAGCGCTCAAATACGGTGCCGACCGTTACCGTGAACTGGCCTTTGCAGTCGTTGCAGTAGTAGAGGCCGGGACGGTGCGATTGGCCTTCCAGCTTGGCAAGCTTCTCGGGATCGGAGGAACCGCAATGAGGGCAAACGGGACCATCGGGCCAACGCACGGCCTCAAGAGCCTCGCGGGCCTTCGCCTCGTCGTGAAACATGGGGTCTTGGAAAACTGCAGACTTGGACATTGGGCGTCTCCAATGTCATTGTTTTAGGACTTCAGTCCACTTTTGTCAAGTATATAAGTGCGAATTATTGCCTTAATCGGCCGCGCTAGGCAAATCGGACTCCGACAAGCGCGGCGTGGCGGCGACAATGACCGCCCTGCGCCGGCCGCGGGGCGCTTGAGTTAGCGGCTCGTGGCCATTACGGTCTGCGCCTGCCCCGGTCATTTCCGGGAAAATCCCAAGAGTAACAACGCGTAACGACAACAAGCAGGGAAACCGCAAAGCCGTGCCCACGATCTACAAAATCAGTCCAGCCTCGGTTTGGCGCGAGGCCGAACGGCAGGGCGTCTACCAGGGCAGTGCGGACGACCTGCGCGACGGCTTCATTCACTTTTCCACAGCAGCCCAGGTCGCCGAGACGGCGCGGAAGCACTATTTCGGGCAGACCGGCCTGTTCCTGATCGCGGTCGATGCCGACGTGCTCGGCGACGCGCTGCGCTGGGAGCGCTCGCGGAACGACGAGCTGTTCCCGCATCTCTATGGCGAGCTCGATATCGGCGCGGTTATCGCGATCCTCGACATGCGCGCGCAGTCCGACGGCACCCACGACATTCCGGAGCTGAAACCGTGATCCGCGCCTTCGATGCCTTCTCGCTGCCGCTGCTGCGCTGGTTCGATCCGGAAGACGCGCACCGCATGGCGATTCAGGGCCTGCGGCTGTTGCCGCCGACCAAGCTGCGCACCGACGATCCGAAACTGGCGGTGCGGGCGTTCGGCCTGAATTTTCCCAACCCGATCGGCATGGCCGCAGGCTTCGACAAGAGCGCGGAGGTGCCTGACGCGTTGTTGCGGCTCGGTTTCGGCTTTGTCGAGATCGGCAGCGTGACGCCGAAGCCGCAGGCCGGCAACCCGCGGCCGCGGCTGTTTCGCCTCGAGCGCGACGAAGCCGTGATCAACCGCATGGGTTTCAACAATGACGGCGCGGAGGCCGCCCTGCGGCGGCTCGCGGCGCGCGCGCATATGGGCGGCATCGTCGGCGTCAATGTCGGCGCCAACAAGGATTCGCCCGATCGCGTCGCCGATTACGTCAAGCTGATCGAGACCTTTGCGCCGGTCGCGAGCTATTTCACCGTCAACATTTCCTCGCCGAATACGCCGGGCCTGCGCAACCTGCAGCAATCGGCCGCGCTCGACGATCTCCTCGCCAAGGTGATCGATGCCCGCGAGCGGGTGCGCAAGAACGCCGGCGATTCGCCGGTGCTGCTGAAGATCGCGCCCGATCTCAGCCTCGCCGAACTCGATGACGTCGTGCATATCGCCCGTTCGCGTCGTGTCGACGGCATGATCGTCGCCAACACCACGCTGGCGCGGCCCACGACCCTGCGCGAGACCAATCGTGCCAAGGAACAGGGCGGCCTGTCGGGCCGGCCGCTGTTCAGACTATCCACGCGTATGGTGGCGGAGACCTATGTGCGGGCCGAAGGCGCGTTTCCGCTGATCGGCGTCGGCGGCATCGACAGCGGCGGCGCCGCGCTGACGAAAATTCGCGCCGGCGCCAGCCTGATCCAGTTGTATTCGTCGCTGGTCTACAAGGGCCTCGGTTTGGTCGAGGACATCAAGAGCGACCTGGCGTCGACCTTGCTGCGCACCGGGCGTGATTCGCTTTCGGAAATCGTCGGCGCCGATGCGGCGACAATCACAGCCGAGGACTGGCCGGTGAAGTAGGCGATCTGCTTTCCCTTCTCCCACTCAACTCGGGTAAACCCGAGTTAAGTGGGAGAAGGGAAAACAACGCCGCTCACTGCCCAAACGACTTCCGTAACAACGCCGGATAGCGCAGCGCTTCCAGCCCGCCGCGGGCGGCGTAGTGCGCCAGCAGCGCGCCCCACAGGCCGGCATTGCCGAACGCGCGCAGCGCGAACCAGGCGGTGAGGAAGACCAGCAGCGACAGCACCATCAGATTACGCATGTCGCGGGCCCAGGTGGCGCCGATATAGACGCCGTCATAAGCGAACGCGAACACGCCGAGCAGCGGTGCGAATACCACGAACGGCAGATAGTCGCGCGCGACGCGCCGCACCTCCGTGTTCGCGCTCATGATATCGATGAACGAACTGCCGAGCAGCGCGAAACTTAGGGCGACTGCAATGGCAAAGCCAAAGCCCCAGATCAGCACCAGCCGCACCGCGCCGGTGAAAGCACCTTTGTCGCGCGCGCCAAAGGCGCGGCCGCAGAGCTGTTCGGCGGCATTGGCAAGTCCGTCGAGGAAGAAGGCGCTGATCAGGAGAAAATTGTTCAGCACCGCATTGGCCGCCAGCGTCACGTCGCCGGAGCGTGCGCCTTGTGCGGTGAACACAAGCCAGGCCGCGATCAGCGATGCGGTGCGGATCATGATGTCGCGGTTGACGGCGAGCATGCGCATCAGCTTGGCGCGGTCGAACAGCGTTACGCGCGGCACCGCCAACGATCCCTGCAGGCGGCGCGCGATGACGACGCCGAGCAGAAGGCCGGTCGCTTCCGCGATCACGGCAGCGATCGCAGCGCCGGCAATTCCGAAGTCGAACATCACCACCAGCAGCGCGGTGGCCGCCACGTTGATCAGGTTGATGGTGATCTGCGTTCCCAAAGCCAGTTTGGCGCGGGCCTGACCGATCAGCCAGCCGAGCACGACATAGTTGCCCAGCACCAGCGGCGCCGACCAGACCCGGATCAGAAAATAGGTTTTGGCGGCCCGCGTCACGCCCTCGCTGCCGCCCATTGCGCCGAGCAGAACGGTTGCCAGCGGAATTTGCAGCAGGATGAGCGCCGTGCCGATCAAGGCTGCGACACTGAAGCCGCGCACCAGGATCGCACGCAGCTCGCCGGTCTCGCCGGCGCCGAGCGACTGCGCGGTGAAGGCTACCGTGCTCATGCGCAGGAATGCAAACAGCCAGAAGATGCAGTCGAACAGCACGGAGGCCATCGCGACGCCGCCGAGCAAGGTGGCGTCGCCGAGCCGTCCGATCGCCGTGGTCGAGACGATGCCGATCAGCGGCGTGGTCAGGTTGGCGATCATCGCGGGTCCGGCGATGGCGAAAACCTGCGCGGTCGTAACCTTTGGGGAAGCGGCGGGCGCGTGCATCGTCAGAGCCCGACGATCATGCCGTCCTCGGCAGTGACGTAGGAAAGATCTTGCCGCCGTCCGAGCATGTCGTCGCTCATATGCGTCAGGATCACACGTTTGGCGTTGATCCGGGTGAGGTGCGCTTTCAGCGTTTTCAGGCTGAGATGGTTCTTGACGATCTTGTCGTAGTAATACGCTTCCGCAATGAACAGGTCGGCATTCTCAGCCGCCGGGATCAGCGTCTCCGTCCACTCGGTGTCGGCGCTATAGGCGATCACGCGTCCCTCGGCCTCGATCCGATAGGCCAGGAACGGCCCGCCGGATTCGCCGTGCACGACGGGATAGGGCGTAACCTTGACCTCGCCGAAACTCGAGCTTTGTTCGGCTGCAAGTTCGACGACTGAAAAATCGAAACGCGGCCTGGTCTTCGAGGAGTGCTCGAACATCACCTCCATCAGCCGGGTGAGTTTGGCCTCGATGCCCGCGGGGCCGGCGATCACCAGCGGCCGGCTACGCCGGGTGAATTGCGCGTCCAGCAGCAGGAACGGCAGTCCGCCGAAGTGATCGCCGTGAAAATGAGTGATCAGGATCAGGTCGATGTCGTCGCTGACGATGCCGAGGCGTTTCAGCCCCGGCAATGACGATGCGCCGCAATCGATCAGGAAATTGACGCGCTCGCCGGTGACGTGGAAGCAGGTGTTGAGCCTGCCGCCCGAGCCCAGCGCGTCGCCGCAGCCGACGAATTGCAGTTGCATCGGCTGCCGTGTCCTCTGGAAACTATCGCCCGCGTGGCGAGCCGAACATTCGCGACAGCAGCCAGACCGGGACCACGATCACGGCACCGAGCAGGAAGTAGCGCCACAGCCAGTTGACGGCATCGAAGCCGAGATCCCACAGCCGGCGGAACAGCATCTGGATGCTGTGCAGGATATTCCAGGGATCGAAGCCGATCACCGACAGCACCACGCCGACCAGGATCGACAGCAGGACCAGCCGGAATGCCACCGACAGCGGCGAGCCGCCGAGAAACCGGTACAGGCCGTCGTTGCTGCCGGCCGGCAAATCTCTCACGTCGTTGGGCATTGATCTCTCCTGCGGGTCACGCCCGCCCAGTATAAGGCACGGCAGGGCACATGGGGAACCCATGTGGGGGCGTCAATGGCAGGCATGCGCTGCGGGCACCTTAATTTGTTGTCACATTCTTTAACATCCGCTCCAGCGTCTCCAGCCGGTCGGCTTCGCGCGGCGGCTTGTCCCAGCGCAGCCGGTTAATGCGCGGAAACCGCATCGCTACGCCGGATTTGTGCCGCGGCGAGCGTGCGAGGCCCTCGAATGCCACTTCCAGCACCAGCCCTTGGTCCGGCTCGTGGACGACATGGCGCACCGGTCCGAATTTTTCGGTGGTGTTGCGGCGGACGAAACGGTCGATCTGCAGCAATTCCTCGTCGGTGAAACCGAAATAGGCCTTGCCGACCGGCACCAGCTCGTCGCCGTCGGTCCAGACCCCGAACGTATAGTCCGAGTAATAGGACGAGCGCTTGCCGTGGCCGCGCTGGGCATACATCAGCACGGCGTCGATCAGGTGCGGATCGCGCTTCCACTTCCACCACTGGCCCTTGGGGCGGCCCGGCAGATACGGCGCATCGCGCCGTTTCAACATCACGCCTTCGACCGCTTCGGCATCCTCGCCGGCACCCGCGGCGGCCGGATCGGCGCGTACGGCCGTCAGCACCTCCCAGCTATCGAAGGCGACCGTCGGCGACAGATCGATCCTGACATCGTCGAGCTTCTTGATGAAGGTTTCGAGCCGGGCGCGGCGCTCGACGAACGGCAGTTCGCGCAGATCATTTTCATCGTCGGCGAGCAGGTCGTAGGCGCGCAGGTGGATCGGATATTCCTTCGTCAGCTTGGGCGAGACGACTTTGCGATTGAGCCGTTGCTGCAGCACATTGAAGGTCTGCACGCGACCTTCGCGCAGCACCAGCAGTTCGCCGTCGATGGCGCCCGGCAGGTGCAGCGACGGCGTGAGATCCGGAAAACTGGTGGTGATGTCCTCGCCGGTGCGCGAATAGAGCCGCGCCTGCATGTGGCCGCGCTCATCGCGGCCGGCGACCGCCTGCACGCGAATGCCGTCCCATTTCCATTCGGCGATGTAGTCCGACGGATCGAGGCTGGCGAAATCGGAATCCTCGATCGCATGCGCGAGCATCACCGGGCGGAACGGCGTCGGATCGCGATTGACCGGCTTGTCGCCTCTGCCTTCGAGCCAGGCGAACAGGTCGAGATAGGGCGGCTTCAGCCCCGGCCACATCAGCTCGATGTCGTGGGCGTCCTTGTCGCCGAGCGCTGCCGCTGCGGTTTTCGCCAGCCGCGCCGAAACCCCGATCCGCATCGCGCCGGTGACGAGTTTCAACAACGCCCAGCGGCCGGTCTCGTCGAGCTCATCGAGCCAGCGCGCGAGCTGTTTCGGCAGCTCGGTCTTGCCGAGCGTGCGCAGTGTGGTGACGACTTCGGTCAGGGTCGGGGGAGGCGGGTTGTTGTGGCCGGGCAATTCTGCCTTCGGCCACATCAGCGCGACTGTTTCCGAGAGATCGCCGACATAATCATAAGACAACCCGAACAGCACCGGATCGGCCCGGTCGGTGATCAGGTCGCGAATCAGCCCGGCCTTGGCGTGCTTGAACGACAGTGCGCCGGTCAACGCCGCCAGCGCGTAGCCGCGGTCGGGATCGGCGGTTTCGCGGAAATAGCCAGTGATCAGCCGCAGCTTGTTGTTGCGGCCGGGTTCGTAGGCAAGGCGGTCCAGCAGTTCGGCGAAACGGTTCATGCAGGTGTCTCGCCGCCGGCTTCGACCGCCTCATGCTCGTCCTCGTCGCCATAGCCGACAAGGTCGAGCGGCCGGGCGGCGAGGCCCTTGGTCTGGCACCAATGCACCAGCGCGTCTTCCTGGCCATGGGTGACCCAGATCTCGCCGGCGCCGGTGGCCGCGATGGTCGCGGTCAGTCCGTCCCAGTCGGCGTGATCGGAAATCACCAGCGGCAATTCGACGCCGCGCTGGCGGGCGCGGGCCCGCACTCGCATCCAGCCGGAAGCGAACGCCGTCACCGGATCGGGAAAGCGCCGGGTCCAGATATCAGAAGTGGCCGACGGCGGCGCCAGCGTGATGGTGCCGGCGAGGTCGGCCTTCTTGACGCCCTTGACCGGACGCAGTTCGCCGAGGGCAACGCCGCGGTTCTGATAATAGGACGTGATCTTCTCCATCGCGCCATGCAGGTAGATCGGCGCGTCGTAGCCGGCGAGCCGCAGCAGCGCGATCACGCGCTGGGCCTTGCCGAGCGAATAGGCGCCGACCAGATGCGCGCGCTCCGGAAACAGCGCCACCGACACCAGCAGCTTCTTCACTTCGTCGGCGGCATCGCCGTGGCGGAACACCGGCAAGCCAAACGTCGCCTCGGTGATGAAGACGTCGCACGGCACCACCTCGAACGGCGCGCAGGTCGGATCGGGCGCGTCCTTATAGTCGCCTGACGCGACGATGCAGGTGTCCTTGCACGTCACAGCGATTTGCGCCGAGCCCAGCACATGGCCGGCCGGATGGAATTTCACCGTGACGTCGCCGAGCTTGATCGTCTCGCCATAGGCGATCGCCTGCGTGCTGCCGGCAAAGTTGTCGCCGTAGCGCAGCCGCATCATGTCGAGCGTTTCCTGCGTCGCCAGCACGGCGCCGTGGCCGGGGCGGGCGTGGTCGGAATGGCCGTGGGTGATCACGGCGCGCTCGACCGATCGAACCGGGTCGATATGGAAGCCGCCCGGCTTGCAACACAGGCCGGCGGGAACGGGCATCAGGATGTCTTGCGGACGCATCTGGGTTATATAGGGCGGATTGCTGCGATGTTTACCCGCCAACCGGTTCCCATGCCCGCGCGACTGTTTTTCTCCTCCGGCAATCTGATGGCCGACCGCCGGTTCGAATTCGCGCGCGACCTGCAATTGAAGGGCGATCTCGCCGCGGCCGCGGACCTGCTGTTGCAGGCACTCGAACTGGCGCCGAAATTTACCACGGCCTGGTTCACGCTCGGTGGCCTTCGCGAGGAACTCGGCGAATTTCCTGCCGCGATCGAAGCGTTCCGCGCGGCGCAGGCCAGCGATCCTGACGACCGGCACGGCGCCGGCCTGCGGCTGATGCGGCTGGATGCCGCGCCCGTTTCAAGCATGCCGCAGGCCTATGTGCAGTCGCTGTTCGATCAATATGCGCCGCGGTTCGAATCCTCGCTGGTCGGCGATCTCGGCTATCGCGGCCCGGCGCTGCTGTTCAAGGCGGTGCTGTCGGTGCGATCGGCCGCGAAGAAGCCCGCGTTCTTCAAACGCGCGATCGATCTCGGCTGCGGCACCGGGCTGGCGGCTACTGCCTTCGCGCGCGAGGTCGATCATTTCATCGGTGTCGATCTGTCGCCGCGGATGATCGAGAAGTCGCGCGCTACCGGCGTCTATGCGGAACTCGAGGTCGCCGACATGCTGCAGGGCCTGCGCGGCCGGCCAGACGCCAGCGCCGATCTCATTCTCGCCGCCGACGCCATGGTCTATGTCGCCGATCTCGCGGCGGTGCTGATCGAAGCCGCGCGCGTGCTGGCCAGTGGCGGCCTGCTCGCCTTTACCACGGAGACCCATCTTGGGGAGGGCGTGATTCTTGGTGGTGGGCTGCGTTATGCCCATGCGGCGGAATATGTGCGCGCCGCCGTTGAGGCCGCCGGGCTTGAAATGCCACTGCTCGAGGATCGCTCCGCCCGCAACGAAGACCACGTTCCCGTGCCGGGCCTGGTCGTGGTTGCCGCCAAAACGTGAGTTTAGGCGCTACCGGAGCCGAATGATGCCATTGCGGCACGCCGACGCAATTTCGCTATTGCCGCCGCGTTCGGAATGTTGATCATGCGCGCGACAAAAAGGGAGAAACGACAGTGAGCAGGAAACAGACCCGGCGCGAATTCGGCGCCACCGTATTTGCGGCTGCCGCGGCATCCGTGCTGCCCGCGCCGTTCGTCTGGGCCGCGGACAAGAAATACGATGCCGGCGCCAGCGACACCGAGATCAAGATCGGACAGACCATACCGCATTCCGGTCCCGGTTCGATCTATGGCGTGCTCGGCCGGATCGGCGAGGCTTATTTCCAGAGTCTGAACGAGAAGGGCGGCATCAACGGCCGCAAGGTCACGTTCCTCACCATGGATGACGCCTACAGTCCGCCGAAATGCGTCGAGGCGACGCGGCGGCTGGTCGAGCAGGACGAAGTGCTGGCACTGTACGGCTCGCTCGGCACCGCGCCGCAGACCGCCGTGCACAAATACCTGAACCAGAAGGGCGTGCCGCAGTTAATGCTCAACACCGGCGCGTCGAAGTGGAACGATCCGAAGAACTTCAAATGGACCATGGCAGGGCTGCCGCTGTATCCGACCGAGGCGCGGATTCTCGCCAAGCACGTCGTCGCCACCAAGCCAAACGCCAAGGTCGGCATTCTCTACCAGAACGACGATTTCGGCCGCGACTTCCTCGGCCCGTTCAAGAAGGTGCTGGCGGATGCCGGCGGCACGGCCCAGGTGATCATCGAGCAGACCTACGACCTGACGGAACCTACCGTCGACTCTCAGCTCATCAATCTCTCCAAGTCGGGCGCGGATGTTTTCTACAACATCAGCACCGGTAAGGCGTCGTCGCAGTCGATCCGCAAGGTCGCCGAGCTCGGCTGGAAGCCGTTGCAACTGCTGTCGGCGGGTTCGACCGGGCTTTCGATTCTGAAAGCCGCCGGCCTCGAGAATGCCAAGGACATCGTCGCGATCCGCTATTCCAAGGAAGCCGGACCCGGCAAGTGGGAGAAGGACAAGGACGTGATGGCGTTCGAGGCGCTGCGCGCGAAGTATCTGCCGACCGTCGATCCCGACAACACCATCGCCTATGCCGGTTACGGCCAGGCGGTGTCGATGGGCGAAATCCTGCGCCGCTGCGGCGACGACCTGACCCGTGCCAACGTGCTGAAGCAGGCCACGACGCTGGCCGGCTTCCACTCGCCGTTCTTCCTCGACGACATCAATTTCGCCTACACGCCCGACGACTACTCGCCGATGAAGACGCTGCACATCTCGATCTTCGACGGCAAGGAATGGCAGATCTCCGAGAAAGCGGTGACGGAGTAGGCATTCTCCTTGTCGCGTGCTCTCTCAACTCGTCATGGCCGGGTCAAGCCCGGCCATGACGATCTATGGTCACTAACCCTCGACGACTCGCTTCCGACCGCTTACCTCTTGGGGCGTGCCGTCGCCCGATCCCTTACCCTTCACGCCGCTTGAAACGGCTGCGCTGCTGCCGGACCGTTTTCGCCGGTGGTTCGCCTCGCGCGGCTGGTCGCCGCGTGAGCATCAGCTCGCGCTGCTGGCGAAAGCCCGTGACGATCGTTCCGCATTGCTGATTGCCCCGACCGGCGCCGGCAAGACGCTGGCCGGGTTTCTGCCGACGCTGGTGGAACTGTCGGCCACGCCTGCGAGGGGAGAGGACAAGAAGAGCGTCGTCTCCACCGGTCGCGGCGTCAAACGCACGGGCGGTCTCCACACTCTCTATATCTCGCCGCTAAAGGCGCTTGCGGTCGACATCGCGCGCAATCTGGAGACGCCGATTGCCGAGATGGGCCTGCCGATCAAGGTCGAGACCCGCACCGGCGACACGCCGGTATCGCGGCGGCAGCGGCAGCGGCGTTATCCGCCGGACATTCTGTTGACCACACCCGAGCAACTGGCGCTGCTGCTGTCGTCCGACGACGCGCCGTTTCTGTTCGGGTCTTTGAAACGCGTCGTGCTCGACGAATTGCACGCGCTGGTGACGTCCAAGCGCGGCGATCTTCTATCGTTAGGTCTGGCGCGACTGTGGAAGCTGGCGCCGGACATGCGCGGTATCGGCCTGTCGGCCACCGTCGCCGAGCCGGAATCGCTGGCGCGGTTCCTGGTGCCGCAGCGCGAGGCTAAGGAGGTGTCGGCCGACATCGTCGTCGCCGGTGGTGCCGCTGCGCCGATCGTGCAGATGCTCGACACCAGGGAGCGGCTGCCGTGGGCCGGCCATAGCGCGCGTCATGCGCTCGGGGAGATGTACGAGCTGATCAAGCAGAACAAGACCACGCTGATCTTCGTCAACACCCGCAGCCAGGCCGAAATGCTGTTCCAGGATTTCTGGCGCATGAACGACGACGGCCTTGCGATTGCGCTGCATCACGGCTCGCTCGATGTCGCGCAACGCCGCAAGGTCGAGGACGCGATGTCGGCCGGCAAACTGCGCGGCGTGGTCTGTACGTCGTCGCTCGATCTCGGCGTTGACTGGGGCGACGTCGACATGGTCATCAATGTCGGCGCCCCCAAAGGCTCATCTCGGCTGATGCAGCGGATCGGCCGCGCCAACCACCGCATCGACGAAGCCTCACGCGCGGTGCTGGTGCCGGCGAACCGTTTTGAAGTACTGGAATGCGCGGTGGCGATCGACGCCATCGCCGAAAACGCGCAGGACACGCCGCCGTTGCGCATCGGCGCGCTCGACGTGCTGGCGCAGCACGTGCTCGGCTGCGCCTGCGGCGAGCCGTTCTTCTCCGACGAACTTTACGCGGAAGTGCTGACGGCGGCGCCTTATTCGGGGTTGACGCGGACCGACTTCGACGACGTGGTCGATTTCGTCGCCACCGGCGGCTACGCGCTGAAGAGCTACGAACGTTTCGCGCGGATCAAGCAGGATAAACAAGGCCGCTGGCGCGTCGCCAATCCGCGGGTGCGGCAGAGCTATCGGCTCAACGTCGGCACCATCGTCGAGGAGACCATGCTGAAGGTGAAGCTGGTGCGCTCGCGTGGTGGCGGCTCGGGCTCGACCGGCGCGCTCGGCCGCGGTGGGCGCATGCTCGGCGAGATCGAGGAGGCGTTTATCGAAGGCCTCGTGGTCGGGGATACCTTCGTGTTCGGCGGCGAAGTCGTGCGCTACGAGGCGCTGGCCGAAGACAACGTCTATGTCTCCCGAGCCAACGACAAGGACGCCAAGGTGCCGTCCTACATGGGCGGCAAGTTTCCGCTCTCGACCTATCTGGCCGAACGGGTCCGCAAACTGCTCGACGACCGCAGGCAATGGAACGTGCTGCCGGAACAGGTGCGCGACTGGCTGTCGTTGCAACGGGATTTTTCTCGCGTGCCGGCGCTGCGCGAATTGCTGGTCGAAACCTTTCCGCGCGGCGGCAAACATTACTTCGTCTGTTATCCCTTCGAAGGCCGGCTGGCGCACCAGACGCTCGGCATGCTGTTGACGCGGCGGATGGAGCGGATGCGGGTGCGGCCGCTCGGCTTCGTCGCCAATGAATATGCGCTGGCGGTTTGGGGGCTCGGCGACATGTCGCACATGATCCGTCACGGCAAGCTCGATCTCAACGCGCTGTTCGATCCGGACATGCTGGGCGACGATCTCGAGGCGTGGCTGGCCGAATCCGCGCTGATGAAGCGAACCTTCCGCACTTGTGCCGTGATCTCCGGCCTGATCGCGCGGCGTTTCACCGGCGAGGAAAAGTCCCGCCGCCAGGTGCTGTTCTCGACCGACCTGATCTACGACGTGCTGCGGAAACACCAGGCCGACCACGTGCTGTTGCGCGCCGCCCGCGCCGATGCCGCCACCGGCTTGCTCGATCTCAAGCGATTGGGTGATATGCTGGCCCGCATTCACGGGCGAATCACCCATCGGGAACTCGACCATGTTTCGCCGCTGGCGGTGCCGGTGATGCTGGAAATCGGCCGTGAGGCGGTCTATGGCGAGGCGGCCGACGAGTTGCTGGCCGAAGCCGCCGACGAACTGGTCAAAGAGGCGACAGGATAAAACGTGACGGCAACGGCGCAGATTTCGGGATACGATCAGGATATGCGTGTCACGAAAGTTGCCATTGCCGACGTCCTGTTCCTCGCCGATGTCTCCGGCGCGCTGTTCTGGCAGGAGCAGCGGCTGCTGGTCGTCTCCGATCTGCATCTGGAAAAAGGCTCCAGCTTTGCCGCGCGCGGCGTGCTGCTACCGCCCTATGATACGGTCGCGACGTTGAGCCGGTTGGCCGCCGTGATCGCGCGGCACGATCCGCAAACCGTGATCGCGCTCGGCGACAGCTTTCATGACCGCGATGCCCATGAGCGATTGTCGCAGCCCGATCGCGAAGCACTCGGCGCGATGCAGGTCCGCCGCGACTGGATCTGGATATCAGGCAATCACGATCCGCATCTGCCGTCCGATCTTGGTGGCACGGTTGCCGACGAAGTCGCGATCGGCCCGATCGTGTTTCGCCATGAGCCGACCGGGGCTGTGGGCGAAATCGCCGGCCATCTGCATCCGAAGGCGCGGGTGCCGACGCGGGGCCGTTCGATCGAGCGGCGTTGCTTTGCGAGTGACGGCGAACGCGCGGTGATGCCGGCGTTCGGTGCCTATACCGGCGGACTCAGCATTCGCGATGCCGCGTTCAGAAAGATTTTTGGCGCGGCCGGCGTGACCGCGCATGTGCTCGGCGACAACAAGCTGCATGCGATTGCGGCGTCGCGCTGCTACTAGAAAACCCTAGGCCGCCTTCGCCTGCACTGTGTCGCAGAACTGGGCGAGCTTGTCCGCCAGCCGCAGCGTGGCAGGATTGGCGTCGGGCGAGGCGACCAGCGCGACTTCGGTTTTCTCGATCGGTGCAAAGCCGTCTTTTGCCGTCAGCACGCGATGATCGGACTGGATCGCCATGTCGGAAAGAATGCTGAGCCCAAGTCCAGCCGCAACCGCGGCCTGGATGCCGGCAAGCCCTGAGGCGGTGTAGGCCATGTGCCACGACCGTCCCGCGCTTTCGAGCGCGTGAATCGCGCGGGTGCGATAGAGGCAGCCGGCGGGGAAGCCGATCAGCGGCACCGAGCCTTGCTTGATATCGACCGGGTAGCTCTTGCTGGTGACCCAGTGTACGCGCTCGGGCCAGACCGCGATGCCGCCTTTGTCGCCGGCGTCGCGCTTCAAGAGCGCGAGGTCGAGGTCGCCGCGTTCGACGTCGCGGCGCAGATAGGTGCTCTGGTCGGCGCGGACGTCGAGCCGCAGGCCGGGCCGCGAGCGCGAAAATGTCGCCAGCAATTTGGCGAGGCGATAGGCGGCGAAGTCCTCGGGGATACCAAGCCGCACCGCGCCTTCGCTTTCCGGCCGCGCCATCACATCGCGGGCTTCTTCAGCAAGCGCCAGTAGCCGCCGCGCATAGGACAACAGCCGCTCGCCGGCTTCGGTCGGCGTCACGTCCTTAGCCGTCCGGTTCAGCAGCGGCTGGCCGACATCGTCCTCGAGCCGCTTGATCTGCTGGCTGACGGTGGATTGGGTGCGGTGGACCCGCTCGCCGGCGCGGGTAAAGCCGCCGGCATCGACCACCGAGACGAAACTGCGCAACAGCTCCAGATCGAGCATATCTGCTCCATTTATAAATCCACTGATATCCAGTCTATCATTTAATTTCCAAATATCAAGGCGAGCACCTACCTCAGGGCCAGGAGACTTCCCCGGAGACCTCACATGTCGCTCGCCCCCTCGATCGCGGTTCCCCGCGCCGGCTTCAACCCGCTGCCGCTGTATATCGCGCTGTTCTGCCTGCTCTGGAGCTTTGCCTTCGTCGCCGGCAAGATCGGTGTCACCGATTGTCCGCCGCTGATGCTGCTGACGGCGCGGTTTTCGTTGGCCGGAATCGTCATTCTTGGGATCACCGCGCTGCGCGGCGAGATGTTGTCATCGCTGACATGGCGCGACGCCGCGGTGTTCGCGCTGATCGGCGTCGCCAACAACGCGCTTTATCTCGGGCTTGGCTATACCGGGCTCAAGACAGTGTCCGCCGGCCTCGGTGGCCTCATCGTCTCAGCCAATCCGGTGTTTACCGCGGCACTCGCGGCGCTGTTTCTCGGCGAGACGATGACCTGGCGCAAGGTCGCGGGACTGCTGCTCGGCATTACCGGCGTCGGCTTCATCGTCTGGCACCGCATGTCGGTCGGCACAGACAGCCTGCACGGCATCCTGTTCACGCTGGCCTCGCTGGCCTCGATCGTGGTCGGCACCATTCTGTTCAAGGTGCTGGCGCCGAAGGGCAGTCTTTGGGTCGGTAACGGCGTGCAGAATCTCGCCGCCGGCATCGTGCTGCTGCCGATCGCGTTCACGTTCTCGGAGGTCGGCGAGATCGTGCCGAGCGCGCGGCTGTTCGGCGCCTTTGCCTTCCTCGTGTTCGGCGGGTCCATCCTCGCTTATCTGCTGTGGTTTCATCTCTTGAAGGTCTGCGGCGCGACGGCAGCCAGCGCCTATCACTTCCTGATGCCGCCGCTCGGCATGCTGTTCGCCTTCCTGGTGCTCGGCGAGCACGTCGAATTTCGCGATCTGCTCGGCATCGTCCCGGTCGCGCTCGGCATCTATTTCGTAACCCGTCCCGCTTCAGCTCTCTCGAAGTAACGATAAAGGAGCACGTTATGACCGTATCCATCACTCTCATCGGTGGCCCGACCGCGCTGATCGAAATCGACGGCTTTCGCCTGCTGACCGATCCGACCTTCGATGCCCCCGGCGCCTATCAATTGCCGCATGTGACGCTGGAGAAGCTGGCCGGGCCGGCGCTGAGCGCGCAGGCGGTCGGCAGCGTCGATGCGGTGCTGCTCAGCCACGACCAGCACTCGGACAATCTCGATCGTTCCGGCCGCAAATATCTCGCCAGTGCCGGGCGCGTGCTGACGACCGAGGTCGGCGCCAGGCGGCTCGGCGGTAAGGCGGAAGGTTTTGCGCCGTGGGCATCGACCGAGTTGAAGGGCAGCAATGGTCAGACGCTGACGATTACGGCGACGCCCGCCCGTCACGGCCCGGCCGGCATCGAGCCGCTGGCGGGCGATGTCATCGGCTTCGTGGTGTCGTCGAGCAAGCCCGGCAGCCGGCCGGTCTATATCAGCGGCGACACCGTCTGGTACGACGGCGTCGCCGAGGTGGCGCGGCGTTTCAAGGCCGGCGTGGTGCTGCCATTCGCCGGCGCGGCGCAAACCCGCGGCCCGTTTCATCTCACCATGGACACCAACGACACCATCGAGACCGCGCGCGCATTTCCGGATGCGGTGATCGTGCCGGTTCATACGGACGGCTGGGCGCACTTCCGCCAGACCGCCGGCGATTTGCGCGCCTCGTTCGATACGCTCGGCTTCGGATCGCGCTTGCGGATTCTCGAGCCGGGTGTTGCGACCGTCATCGAGCCGTCATCGCCGGGTTGATCGATCACTCGGATGGATGGATCGCTTGGGCTTGCGCGTTTGCCCCGTCTAAAGCAGGTTCCGATAGCGGAACCGAATCGTGTCCGGTTCGTTGTCACGACGGCTGGGAACGGGCATGTCAGATCGCAAGCATTCGAATCCGAAACAGCAAGGCAAGGACAGCGGCCACGACAAGCCGGCGGCGAAGTCCGAAACCAGGGAGCCGTTCAGTCTCCGCTATTTCCTGAAGGCGCTCGGTCCCGGGCTGATCACCGGTGCTTCCGACGATGATCCATCGGGGATCGGCACCTATAGCCAGGCCGGCGCACAGCTCGGTTACGGTATCGGCTGGACCATGCTGCTGAGCTTTCCGTTGATGGTGGCGATCCAGGAGATTTCCGCACGCGTCGGGCGCGTCACCGGGCATGGTATTTCGGGTAACGTCTGCCGGCACTATTCATCCTGGCTGCTCAACGCGGTGGTGGCGCTGCTGTTCATCGCCAACACCGTCAATATCGCAGCCGATCTTGCCGCCATGGGCGACGCCACCAAACTGCTGATCGGCGGGCCCGGCATCGTCTACGTGCTGTTTTACGGCGTCACCTCGGTGGTGGCGCAGATTTTTCTGGACTACAAGCGCTACGTGGCGGTGCTGAAATGGTTGACGCTCAGCCTGTTCGCCTACGTCGCCGCACTCGCCTTTGCGCATGTATCGTGGGGTGAGGCGCTGGCCGGCGTGCTGGTGCCGCGCTTCGCCTGGAACGTGGATTATTTCACCACCATCGTCGCCATCCTCGGCACCACGATCTCACCCTATCTGTTCTTCTGGCAGGCCTCGCAGGAAGCCGAAGACCAGCGCGTCGACGTGACCAAGCGGCCGCTGATCGACAAGCATTACGGTGCGCAAAAGGAGTTTCATCGCATTCGCGCCGACACCATCGTCGGCATGGCGTTCTCCAACCTGATTGCACTTGCCATCATCATCACCGCCGCCGCCACGCTGCATGCGGCAGGGAAGACCGACATCCAGACTTCGGCGCAGGCCGCCGAAGCGCTGAAGCCCATTGCCGGCCAGTTCGCCGAAGTGATTTTCGCGCTCGGCATCGTCGGTACGGGTTTGCTCGCGATCCCGGTGCTCGGCGGCGCCACGGCGTACGCCGTCGGCGAAGGACGGCGATGGCCGGTGGGCCTCGCCCGGAAGCCGAAGGAAGCGGCGGCTTTCTATTCGGTGCTGGCGCTGTCGGCCGGGCTCGGCATCGCGCTCAATTTCACCGGGCTGGATCCGATCAAGGCGCTGTACTGGAGCGCCGTCGTCAACGGCGTGCTCGCCGTTCCCGTGATGGTGCTGTTGATGTTCATGGCGCGCCGCCAGGACGTGATGGGCACATTCGTCATCCGCGGCCCGCTCTACTGGCTCGGCTGGCTGTCGACCGCGGCGATGTTCGTAAGCGTGCTGACGATGGGCGTAGGGATGGTTTTCGGGAAGTCCTGAGCACCACCCGGCTCACGCGCCGGGTGGTCCGAACAAGACGCGGAACCTGGCGCCGGCGCTGGAGGCCTTTCGAACGTCGCGCAGCATCGCCATCCATTCGCCGAACGCGATCCGCACCGGATTGTAGGACGGTACGCCGCCGACCAGGCCATAGCGCAGCGTCTCGTTCTCGGGCGCGGCCGCGAAGGTGCCGAACAGACGATCGAAGATGATCAGCATGCCGCCGTAGTTCCTGTCGAGGCAGGCTTGGTTCGACGCATGATGCACGCGATGGTGTGTCGGTGTGTTCATGACGAGCTCAAGCGGTCCCAGCCGCGGCGCAAGTTCGGTGTGAATGAAGAACTGATAGAGCAGATTGATGCCGAGCATTCCGACGATGGCGAACGGATGAAAGCCGATGGCCGCCAGCGGCAGGAAGAACAGGAAATTGCCCGAGATGTTGCCGGTCCAGCCGAGCCTGATCGCCGCGGTGAGATTGAGCCGGGTCGGCGAATGATGCACGCGATGGGTCGCCCACATCCAGCGAATCCGGTGTGATGCGCGGTGCTGCCAGTAATAGAGAAATTCGCTGCCGAGGAAGAGCCCTAGCAGGGCCAAAGCGCTGGTCGGGTCGAAATCGAACAGCCGGTGCTGGTAGACCAAGGCAAAGGGTATCGCGACCAGACCGGCCTCGATGCCGCGCACCAGATTCTGCCCGAGCGCCACACCGAACGAGGCGGCGCTCTCCCGCCAGTCATGTGTCTGCCGATCTTCGAGACGGCCGAGTGCATACTCCAGCGCCATGAAACCCAGGGCGGTGGCCAGGATCGTGGCTCGAACATATGGATTGAGGAAGAACGGGGCCGGGTCCATGACGATGCTCCCTTCTATCTCGGCATCACGCCGGCGGCGACAGCGCTATCCTTGAGCGACTGAGCGCGCGGCATGGCTTGTGCGCAACCGAGGCTGAGCTGGTTCGCATTGCGCTGCAAGCAAGCCAGGATGCGCCCGCCGCCGGGCACCACGCTGCTGCAGAAGCGGTCGTAGTCGCCGCGGCAAATCTGCATCAGGGTCATCGCTTCGCCGCGCATTTGCGGCGGTATCTGCGTCTGCGCGTGAGACACCACGGGGAGTGCGGCCGAACTAACAGCCACAGCGGCCAGCGCGCGAAGGCGTATCGAAGATGCGGAAAACCTGGGCATGACGATCTCCTGAATGGATGAGAAGGTTGAATGGCCGAAGCGGCGATCGCCCAGGCAAGCAACGCGAAACAATCTGGCCTTGAGCGATCGCCGTCGCCGTCAGTAGCGGGTGACCGTGCCCTGGCGGGTGTAGGTGTTGCCGGCCGGTCCGGTGCGGGTCGCGGAGCGCGAGCAGCTGCCGTTGGCGCAGCTTCCCGAGGCCTGGAAGCTCGACGTGCCGCCACGCGGACCGGTCGACGTGCCGGAGCGGGTCCATGCGCTGGCGTCGGCGGCGGCCGCTACCGAAAGCGCGCTGGCAAGTGCTGACATGAGGATGAGTTTTTTCATGGTCGCAGTCTCCTTGATGGGTGAAAGGCTGCCGTTGCGGTAGCCATGCGGAGAAAGCTGCGCCCGCGGTGTCAGCGCGATATTGCTGCCCGGAAACGGTTGGTAGCGCTTTGTCGCTGCCGCGTAACAGTGTGTAACAACGGCCGCGCCGGCCTTGCGTCGTTCGCCGGCTGGTCCAGAATGCGGCAATGAATGCGCCTTTGAGCTCGATCCTGATCGTTGAGGATGATCCCGAAATCCGCCGGCTGCTGGCCGATTTCATGCGGAAGGAAGGTTTTGAGACCGAGTGCGCCGACGGCGCGACCGCGATGGACGCGGCGCTGCGGCGGATGCGGCCGGACCTGATCGTGCTCGATTTGATGTTGCCGGGCGAAGACGGGCTGTCGATCTGCCGCCGGCTGCGCGCGACCGACGATATCCCGATCCTGATGCTGACGGCCAAGAGCGACGAGGTCGATCGCGTGGTCGGGCTCGAAATGGGCGCCGACGATTATCTGGCCAAGCCGTTTGCGCCGCGCGAATTGCTGGCGCGGGTCCGCGCGATCCTGCGTCGCAGCCGGGCGGCCTCGCCGAGACTTCAGGTTCGCCGTTATGCTTTCGATCAGTTCGTGATCGACCTCGACCAGCGCAGCGTCGAAGGTGGCTGTTCGGATCAGGCTTCGCTGCAGCTCACCAGCGCGGAGTTCGACCTGCTGAGCTGTTTCGTGCAGCGTCCGCGCCGCGTGCTGACGCGCGACCAGATTCTCGATTGGACCCACGGCCGCTCGGCCGAGCCGTTCGACCGCACCGTCGACATGCTGATCTCGCGGTTGCGCAAGAAGCTCGACGTCGCGAGCCCCGGGTCCAGCCTGATCACGACGGTGCGCAACGGCGGCTATCTGTTCACGGCTGCCGTGAAGCAGGTGTCGTGATGTTGCGCTTTACGCTTGCGACGCGCCTCGCGCTGATTGTGATTGTCGGATTTTCGGCGGTCAGCATCGCGATCATTGCGGTCTTCTACCGAACCTCGCTCAGGGAAAACGAATTGGCGCGGCCGTCTCCTGATCGGATCGCCGCCATTGTGGAACTGGTCGAACGGTCCGACGCGGGTTCGCGGGCATTGGTGCTCAATGCGCTGTCGTCACCGCAACTGGTCGCCCGGATCGAGGCGGCGGCCTCGGCGACCGCGCCTTCGGCCGTCTCGCGCGACTTGCAGGTCCGGCTTCAGGACATGTATGCGGCCGCGCTTTCCGGGCGCAAGGTCACGGTCGCAGCGCCACCGGTGATCCATGGCAACTGGTTTCCGCGGCTGACGCGATTGATGGCGAATGCCATCGAGCTGCGCATTGCCCTTCGCACCGGGGAGACGCTGGTCGTCGATGCAACGACGCGCTTGCCGGTCACCCCGCTCGGGCTACCCGTCGGCTTCGGCGCCGGCCTGTTCGGAACCATCGTCGCATTGCTTGCGCTGCTGGTCATGCAGCGCGAGACCAGGCCGCTGGCCCGGCTCGCCGCCGCGGTCGATCGCGTCGATCTGTCGGCCGACCCGCCGCTGCTTCCCGATGCGCGTCGCAGCGCACCGGAGATTCGCGCCGTCATCGCGGCGTTCAACCGGCTGCAGGGGCGGCTGAGCGAGATGTTGCGCGGGCGCATGACCCTGATCGGCGGCATTGCCCATGACGTCAGGACGTTTGCGACGCGGTTGCGGCTGCGCGTCGAGAAGATTCCCGACGAGGCCGAACAACTGCGGGCCATTGCCGACATCGACGACATGATCCGGCTGCTCGACGACGCGTTGCTGTCGAGCCGTGTGGGCGCCGGGCAGCTTTCCCAGGAGATGGTCGAATTCGCGGCATTGGTGGGGGCCGAAGCGGGCGATCGGCGGGCTCAAGGTGGCGGTGTGCAAGTCATGACCGACGAGGCCGCCAAGGGCGCTATCGTGCTCGGCGACCGGCTGGCGCTGCGGCGTGTGGTGGCGAACATCGTCGACAACGCCGTCAAATACGGTCGCGTGGCCCATGTTCAAATCCGGTTGGCAGGCGATGTTGTACGTCTGACCGTCGATGACGAAGGCCCGGGCATTCCTGCGAACCAACGGCAGGCCATGCTGGAGCCGTTCAATCGTCTCGAAACATCTCGCAATCGGACCACCGGCGGCGCCGGTCTTGGTCTCGCCGTAGCTCGAAGCGTGGTGGAGGGCCACGGTGGAACGATCGAGATTGCGGAAGCTCCGAGCGGCGGCACCCGCGTTCGTGTCGAGTTGCCGGTCTTCCGGGCCGGCTAGTCCTTCCGGAACACGATCGAGGCCATCCAGCCCGTCATCAGCGCCATGAAGGCGGTGACGAGGCCATAGATCAGCCCGTTCTGGCGCGCGGTGGTGGCGACGAACTGTTCGAAGCCGACCTTGACGATCTCGAATGCGGTTTCGGTCTTGGTCACCAGCGCGCCGTCGGCGAACAGCTTGATCTCGACGTCATAGGTGCCGATCGGCACTTCGGCGGGCAGCGGAATTCCGGTGCGGAACAGCGTCGGCGTCAGGAACGTCACCGCCGAGGTTGCCTCACGGTAGAGCCCGTGCTCGGAACGCAGCCGCACGAACGCGCTGCGGAACGGATCGTTCGGCACCACGTCGGCGTAATCAGGCCCGACGCGCTGGGTCAGCAGCACGTTGTTCAGCCCGAGCTGCTGCCGCCGCTGCACTTCCGGCGCGGCAATGACGTCGAACGGCCGATTGGAGAACAGCGCGAGATAGCTCGGCACTTTCAGGAACTGGCGGGAATCGGTGTTGATCCAGATGCCGAAGACGCGTTCCTTGCGGCGCGTCACCATGTCGGCGCGGGGGCCGGAGACGGTGACCACCAGATCGTAATTGTTGCGGCTGGCCGGGGTGGAAGCGTCCTTTTCCACCGAACCGAACAGCACCAGTTCCTCGCCGGAATAATTCGGCGTCACCGTCACGCGGTGGTTCGACACCGACACGATCAGCCGCTCGGCCTGCGCCGGGAAGGCCGCGAGTGCCGTACCGAGTAAGACGGCGGCAACCGTGAGCAGGAAGCGCAGGGTCATCCGGCGCCTCCGGTTTCCCGGATCGTGAACAGGTCTTCGGGCCGGATCACCAGTTCGACGGCGAAGCGGATGCCGACGGTGAGCACCAGGAGGCCGAGCAGCAGCCGCAGATGTTCGCCGCGCACCTTCTGGCCCGCCCGCGCGCCGAACTGCGCGCCGGTGACGCCGCCGACCATCAGGATCAGCGCCAGCACGGCATCGACCAGATGGTTGGTGATCGAATGCAGCAGGGTGGCGAATACCATCGTGACCAGGGTGAGCACCATCGAGGTGCCGATCACGGTCGAGGTCGGCACCCGCAGCACATAGATCATCAACGGCACCAGGATGAAGCCGCCGCCGATACCCATGACCGCGCCGATGAAGCCGATGATCAGGCCGATGACGATCACGGGGATGATCGAGAGGTAGATCTTGGAGCGCTTGAAGCGCACTTTCAGCGGCAGTCCGTGGATCCAGCCATGGCTGCCCGGACGCCGGATCGTCCCGGCGCCGCCGCGGCGGGTTCGCAGCAATGCGCGCAGGCCTTCCCAGAACATCAACCCGCCGACGGTGGTCAGCAGGATGACGTAGGACATCGCGATCATCAGGTCGAGCTGGCCGAGCGAACGCAGCAGCGTGAAGGTCCAGACCCCGAGCGCCGTCCCGATACTGCCGCCGCTTAACAGCACCAGCGCCAGCAGCGGGTCGATGGCGCGCCGCCGCCAGTAGGACAGGGCGCCGGAAAACGAGGACGCTGCGATGTGGCTGGCGACCGAAGCGACCGCGACCGCGGGCGCGATGCCGACGAAGATCAGCAGCGGCGTCATCAGGAAGCCGCCGCCGATGCCGAACATGCCGGAGACGAAGCCTACCGCCGCGCCCATCGCCAGGATGAGGAAGACATTGACCGGAATGTCGGCGATCGGGAGGTAGAGCTGCACGCGCGTCCGCTTCTTGTCATTCGCCGCCGGCCTTAACGAGACCGCTCACGGCATGGTTGTGGTGGTGCCGGCAGCAGTATCCGGCGAGCGCGCCATTCGTGCGCGCAGCCGGTTACCGCGGCCTTGGCATAACCGAATTCGACGGCAGCATGGACTAAAGAATGCGCTCGCAGGCAATTTTTTGCCTCCCACTTCACGGCATTTTCGGCTGTGGTGAACCGGCGCGGTTAATGGGCCGTGGTGCGGCCGATTTGCCCGATTCGGTGGCCTCAGGGCTTGTTGAGGGGATCGGTCACGAGGTTCATCGCCAGCGCGTCCCTGGGCGCAAGCCAGCGGATATCCCGGGTTTCCGACATCGCCTCGACGATGGACGAGGAGACCCCCATCTTGGTCATGTAGCCGAGCACGGCGCCCGCGACCCGCTGGGTGTCGGCGACCGGATCGCTGGTGGCCTTGGCGGTCGTGAACCGATGGACGCCGAGCGCCGAGCCCAGCACCCCGAAACGGGGTTTGCCGCCCGCAAACACCATCACGCAGGCGCTGGCGCAATAAGCCGGTTTGACGCGGCCCGAGGCATCCGCGGTGCCGACCGCCGTCGCCAGGGCGCGCGAGCGGATGAGTTCGCCCATGATCACGGCCTGATTCAGATCGCCGCCGGGCGACGCCAGCAGCACCAGGTCGCCGGCGACAAGGCCGGCTTCGTCGAGACGTGCGCGAAACAGCGCTGCCGCGGCCGGGCCGATCGTGCCTCCGACCGCCAGCGCCCGCCGGCCCTGATCGGAGTTGCCGAGATAGACCATGGCGACCGGCGAAACGGTCAGGCTTGGCGAGATGTACTGGTCCTTCCAGTAGTCGAATGCATCGGGGCGCGACAGGTCGCGATACGCACGAATGCCCACGCCGGAAGCGAGCAGGACGAAGATGGCAACCGACCAGAAGCTGGGTCGAAAGCGCGGTGCTTTGGCGGGGGGTGCGGGAGGCGGAGCGGCGGGCATGCGCGGAGCGGTCACGGAAGGCCCGGTCGGCGAACTGCGGAAAACGCGCGCCTTGTTCTGATGTTCGTCCTCGGACAATTGATCCTCGTCACAAGCCAATGGGACCGCAACCTGCCGGGTCCAGTATACGACGTTATGGTCGAGGATGTGACGGCGATGCCGGTGGCATCGCCGGCGGAATTAGCGCGAGGTGGCCGTGGCAGCCGCGGCGGCGCGCTTGGTCGCGACCGGCTTGGCTGCGGGCTTGGCAGCGGCCGCCGCCGGCGCCGAGTCCCAGCCGCCTTGCGGGGTAGCCACGTTGATGGCGTCGTTGGGCTGCGGCTCGGCGGTAAAGGTCTGGATCGCAAGCTTGGCCGCGGCCAGCGACTGGGCGTCGAGGCGTTTGGCGATGTCGTCGCGCTTGCGGCCGGAATCGGCGTCGCCCTGGGCGGCTGCAAGACTGAACCACTTGAAGGATTCGGCGAGGTTCTGTTCGACGCCGATGCCGCGGGCATAGAGAATGCCGAGGTTGAACTGGCTGTCGGCAACGCCGCGATCGGCCGCCTTGCGAAACCACTGCGAAGCGCTCTTGTAGTTGGCGCCCTTGCCGCCACCGTCGGCGTCGAGCACCGCGAGGTTATGCATCGCCTTGGCGTTGCCGCGCTCCGCGGCCTGCAGGTAGTAACGCCGCGCGATGTCGATATCCTTTTTCACGCTCAGGCCCTTCTCGTAGAAGGTGCCGAGACGGAAGATCGCGGGTACCACGCCGGCCTGCGCTGCGCGGTCGTACCATTTGGCGGCTTCGTCGAGATTGGCGGCAATGCCCTTGCCCTCGGCAAAGCGCACGCCGACCTCGTAGGCCGCGGTCGGATCGCCCTTCAGGGCGGCGGCGCGCAGCAGCGGTCCGCCGATGGCGTCGGGCAGCCGCTCGCTCGGCGGCACCTGTACCATCGAAAGCTTGCCGGACGTTCCCTGCACGGTCGGGATGGCGCCGGTGACGTCGGCGGCCGGCGCGGGAGCCGGCTGCGCCTGCGGCGGGATCGCAATGCGCGCGCTGTCCAGCGTGTTCGGCCCGGACATGTTGTTGGATTGCCGGTCGGCCGGGGTCGGCGACATCAGCGAGGGAGCCGACGGCGCTGGCGTAGCGCTATTCTCCGCCGGAGCCTGCGAAGCTGCAGGCGGCGGTGACGGCTCAGTTGAACTTTCCGCGGCCGGCATCGGCGGCGTGGTGCCGGTGTCGAGCAGCGTCATCGCCATCTTGAAGGTGCCGAGCACGATCACGACCACGCTGACGCCGACCAGCAGCGAGCGGATCTTGGACGTCATGTTCGAAGGCGTCTTGTCGCCCGGCTGTAGCGGCTTCGCGGTGATCTTGAGCTTGCCGTCGCCGCCCTTGTCCTTGGCGGCGGCTTTGGCGGCGGCCTTCGCTGCCTTTTCATTGGCGGGCGCGGCGGCCGCAGCCTGCGCGGCGCGGCGGGCGGCGGCGATGAAGCTCGACGAGTTGACGGGCTCTTTCGTTGCCGGTGCGATTTCGTTGATCACGCTCTCGGAGGCGGCGATCCGCTCCGATGGCGACGACATCCGCGCCGTCGGCCGCGTGCCGGGCTCAAGCGGATGATCCGGCGGGAGCTCGGGCGCGATCGCAGCGCGCGGCGCTGCGGCGTGCGGTTCCAGGATTTCGCTGATGGCGCGCGGCGGCATCGGTGTCGGCGACGACTGGGCCGAATGGAATTCGCGCGGCGCGGCGACAAAGGATTCCTGCATCGAAGCCGGATTTTGCAGTTCAGGCTTCGACTGCGGCGCCAGAGGCTGCGCATAGGGCATCGGCGCGGAATTCTGCGGCGGCATTTCCGCACGCGGAGCTTCCTCGCGCATCGTCACCGCCACCGGGGCGGGGGCGGCAACCGGTGCGGTGCGAACCGCGCGCAGGTCGCCTTCGATCATCGCCAGCCGATCGACGACGTGGCCGAGCGTGTTGTGAACCGTCTCCAGCGAATCCTGGGTGCGGCGATCGGTTTCCGACTGGCTGTAGCGGATGTCGGACAATTCGCGTTTGACGGCATCGACGATGCCGGAATCCATCGCAGCCGGTCCGCCGCCACTGCTGCGGCCGGTATCGGCGAGCGAGACCAGGTTGGCGTGCTGGCGTTCGAGCGAGCGCTGAATGTCGAGCAGCCCTTCCTCGACCCGTCCGAGATCGAGCGAGGGCGAGGCGCTGCGGTCGGTGGCGGCTTCGAGCCGTTCCAGCAGATAGGACACCCGCTGTTCGAGGTGAGTAAACGCCGACGCATTGTCGTTGCCGACCGGGATGCGGTCGAGCCGTTCCGACAGCGAGCGCAGCGCGCCTTCGACGAATTCAGAATGATCGCTGGTCGCCGGGCGTTCGCGGCCTTCCAGCGTCGAGGTCAATGAAGCGAGGCGCTGTTCGAGAATCGCGAACGCATCGCCGCTGCCTTCCGAGCGGGCGAGCTGGTCGACCTTGGCCGACAGCGCGTGCAGGTCTTCGGACACCCGCGCCAGCGCGTCGTTGGAGGCGATATTGGAAACGATCGCCCGCAGCGCGCCGATGGCGTCTTCGAGCTGGCGAACGGTGGACGGATCGTCGTTGGCGCGCAGGATCAGGTCGAGCTTGCTGCCGAGATTGTGGATCGCCTCGTCGTAGCCGGTGAGCTGCTCGGCCGGCGTCAGCTTGCGCAGCGCGTCGTAGATTTCGCCGAGCGCGCGCTCGATGCCCATCAGCATCTGGCTGTCGGTGCCGCTCTGGCGGCTTTCGTCGATGCGACGGGACAGCGAGCGGATTTCGTTCTCGATCGAATCCATCGCCCGGCGCGGCATCGCCTCGGTGATGGCCTGGCGGATTTCGGCGAGTTCGTTGCGGAACGCTGCGATCGATGCCTCGATGTTATCGGAAGGCCGCAGCGATTCGATCTGGCTGGTGATCCTGAGCAGGTGACGTTCCAGCGAGGAAAAGTCGGGGCCGGCGGCCTGGACCGGCGCGGTCGGCGGCGCACTGCGCGGCGGCAACGTCTGCGGCGAACCGTCGAGTTCGTTCTGACGCGCTGCGATCTCGGCAATCGCGGCGTCGAACGAGATCGGGCTCAGTGGCGGCGAGGGACGATAGACCTGGGCGGCGGCACGCTCGACCATCTCGGGCTGGACCTGGCGGCCGGGCGCCGGAGCTGTGGCCTGACGGGCGGCACCGGCGTTCGAGATCTGCGACAGCCGGGCATCGAGGCGCGAAATGGCGTCGTTGAGCTGACGGGCGACCGTCGGCTCGGCGGGCATGGCTTCGCCACGGGGCGCGTCGTTGCGCGGTGCGGGCTTGGAAATCTGGTCGATCTGCCGGGTGATGGAATCCAGCCGCTGGTGGATGTCGGCGACGTCGCGGCTTTCCCGCGGAGGCATCGCCGCGCCCGGGTCGTTGAAGTCACGGGAAGAGGCGCCGACCGGTTCGCCGACGGTGGAGTTGAGCCACTCGCTCAGCGACATGCCGGCGCGGCGCGCGGCTGCTTCGGCCCTTTCGCGGACCGAGGGATCGATGCCGTCAACACTCCACGATACGCGCGAATTCATGCTCAGGTCCGGTTCCGACTCCGGCGCGACACTTGCGCCATCAGCCTCCCCGCGCGTCCCCATCCGAGAGACAATCGAATTCCGCGCAGGTCGTCTGCCTCAGATCCTGACTTTTTCCCGATACGGTAAATAACGGGTTAAGGATTGGGGCCGTCGGTCAGTAAAGTTACGCGCGTAAGGAAAAACCGTGGCTGTTGGCTCCCCGGATGCCGCGCAGCGCGCCGCAACGCGGCGGGGTGCGTTGCTGGTCCGGGGTCCATGTTGCGACGATGTTGGGTCCCGGCTCTGCGGAGCGGCACTTCGCGCCGCACCCCGTCCGGGACACGGAGACGTTCAGCCGCCGCCTTCGCGCTTGCCGCCGTCGATGGCGACGACATTGGAGCCGTGGCTGAGGGCGGACAGCATGTCGAGCGCCTCTTCGCACCAGTCAGCGACGTTGCGCTCGTGGCGCAGCCCCATCCGCAGCAGCAGCAGCTTGCCCATGTCGGCCGGCGGCGCGACCCCATGCGGGAAGCGTTTGTTGAGGATCCGCTCATAGCGGGCGCCGCGATCGCGGTGGTGTTCCATCCGCGCCATCAGATCGTCACGCAAGGGATCGAGGTCGATGCTGTCGAGCGCGTAGAGCCGCACCAGCAAATCGTCCTTCATCGAGGTCGGGCTGCTCGGCCGGGCGGCCCAATGCTTCAGCGCGGCGCGTCCCTCGGGGGTGAGGGTGTAGACTAGCTTGTTGGGCTTGCCGGACTGCACCACCTCGCGGCCCTGGATATGGCCGCGGTCGCGCAGCCGCGACAGCTCGCGATAGATCTGCTGGTGGTCGGCCTTCCAGAAGAACCCGATCGACGAATCGAAGGTCTTGGCGAGCTCGTAGCCCGTCATCGGATGTTCGGTCAGGCAGGCCAGGATCGCGTCGCCAAGCGCCATAACGTCACTCTCGAATATTTGCGGTATCCAGATATTCCAAGATTCCCAATTTTGGGAACTTGTCATCGTTGACATTATGCATCAAGTTGCATATGCGTCAACGCACATAATAGCCCGGACTCCGCGCCGGTGCTCGACGTCGCCCGCCCAGGAGACATGATGACCATGACCGCACTCGACAAGTGGTACGGCTACATGAAGTCCCACGACACCGCGGCGCTGTGGGAGCTGTTGCATCCCGACGCGGTGTTCGAGAGCCCGGTCGTGCATACGCCGCAGCGCGGCCGCGACATCACCTTCAAATACTTGGCAAGCGCCGAAAAGGTGCTGGGCGGTCCCGGCTTCAAGTACACCGGCGAATGGCGCAGCGCGAACGGCGCGGTGCTCGAATTCGAAAACGAGATCGAAGGCATCAAGATCAACGGTGTCGACATCATCACCTTCACGTCAGACGATCGCATCATCCATTTCAAGGTGATGGTGCGCCCGCTCAAGGGCATGAACCTGCTGCATCGCCTGATGGGCGAACAGCTCGCCCAAGCAACTGCCAAACAGTGACATCAGGTCGTACCGCCTGATCGCGTAATTTGCTGCCTCGAAACGCTGGAACCGGATAAGGTCCGGTCTCAGGACTCCCCACAAGATTTCGCTTCACACCTCTCACGTTGGCCCCTGCCGGGAGAACGCCATGCCGACCTACAAAGCCCCCGTGGAAGACGTCACCTTTCTGCTCGACGACGTGTTCCAGTTCGATCGCTACAACAATCTGCCCGGGTTTACCGATGCTTCCGCCGACGTGCGCGAAGCCATCATCGGCGAAGCGGCGAAGCTTTCCGAAGAAGTGCTGCAGCCGCTCAATCGCATCGGCGACCTCGAAGGCTGCACCCGTCACGACGACGCCAGCGTCACCACGCCGAAGGGTTTCAAGGAAGCCTTCAAGCAAGTCACCGAAGGCGGCTGGCTCGGGCTGTCGGCGCCGACCGAATTTGGCGGGCAGGGCCTGCCGGTGACGCTGAGCCAGGTGGTCACCGAATTCCAGAGCGCCGCCAACATGGCGTTCTCGATGTATGGCGGTCTCACCATGGGCGCGACCGCGGCGCTGCTGGTGCACGGCAAGCCGGAACAGAAGAAGATGTTCGTGCCGAAGATGGTGGCCGGCGAGTGGACCGGCACCATGAACCTGACCGAGCCGCAATGCGGCACCGATCTCGGCCTGTTGCGCACCAAGGCGGTGAAGCAGGCCGACGGCAGCTACAAGATCACGGGCACCAAGATCTTCATCTCGGCCGGCGAGCATGACCTCGCCGACAACATCATCCATCTGGTGCTGGCGCGCATCGAAGGCGCTCCCGCCGGGATCAAGGGCGTGTCGCTGTTCGTGGTGCCGAAGATTCTCGTCAATGCCGACGGTTCGCTCGGCGCACGCAACGGCGTGTCCTGCGGCTCGATCGAGCACAAGATGGGCATTCACGGCAACGCCACCTGCGTGATGAACTACGACAGCGCCACCGGCTGGCTGATCGGCGAAGAGAACAAGGGCATGCAGGGCATGTTCGTGATGATGAACGAGGCTCGCCTCGGCGTCGCCGTCCAGGGCTTGGCCCAATCCGAAGTCGCCTACCAGAACGCCGTCACCTACGCGCGCGAGCGCCTGCAGGGCCGTTCGCTGACGGGTGCGAAGGCGCCGGACAAGCCGGCCGATCCGATCATCGTCCATCCCGACGTGCGCCGCGTGCTGCTCACCATCCGCGCCTTCAACGAGGCGGCGCGTGCCATGGTTGTGTGGACCGCGCTGAAGAGCGACGTCGCGCATCGCTCGAGCGATCCGAAGGATCGTCAGGAGGCCGACGACCACATGGGCCTGATGACGCCGATCATGAAGGGCGTGATGACCGATGTCGGCTTCTCCAACGCCGTGATGGCGCAGCAGATGTATGGCGGCCACGGCTACATCGCCGAGCACGGCATGGAGCAGTTCGTGCGCGATGCCCGCATCGCCATGCTCTATGAAGGCGCCAACGGCATTCAGGCGCTAGACCTCGTCGGCCGCAAGCTGCCGCGTGACGGCGGCCGCGCCGCGATGGCGTTCTTCGGCGAGGTTGCGGCCTTCGCCAAGGAGCACGGCGCCAACGAGGCGATGAAGCCGTTCGTGGCGCCCTTGTCGGCAGCACTCGGCCATCTGCAGCAGGCCACCGGTTGGTTGATGCAGAACGCGCTGGCCAAGCCCGACAATGCCGGCGCCGCCGCCACCGACTACATGCAACTGTTCGGCCTCGTTACCTTTGGTTATATGTGGGCCAAGATGGCGAAGGTGGCGCAGGACAAGATCGCGGCGTCCGGCGCCACGCCCTACCTCTCCACCAAGCTG
>Ga0209023_10000701_pt1 | contig 49021 bp, 41 predicted proteins | sample LakOneMetagenome_FD_187468 | JGI IMG/M metagenome (GOLD analysis project Ga0209023, IMG submission 187468) | Freshwater and sediment microbial communities from Lake Erie, Canada (SPAdes) (version 2) | ecosystem: Environmental > Aquatic > Freshwater > Lentic | place: Lake Erie, Canada... | reverse complement strand
GCTATTGGCTGCAAAGTTATACATCAGCGCCGTACCAAGCGTGAGAAGTAGCACCATAATAAACTATTTCTTTTTAATGCCAGCTAACGCTGAACCGTCCTGTAAAATCAGATTTATCAATGCAATTCACTGCATCAATAGACCTGCGTCCATTTGTGAATCAAGATACCTTTTTTTTGTTGTGAGTTCACGCTTTTTTTTGCATCCGACGATCAGTTTTATGTAATGTTACATTCCACTGACGCTGACTCGTAGATTTGTAGCAGTCAAACCCACCACACCAAATGATCCCAATGTCGAATTGGCCATTCCCGGTGCGATAGTCGCGCCAGCACAAGGGGCGGCACAGGTATTACCTGCCATCACATTATTCAATTGCACACTACCGATTGTAAGCGAAGAGTCACTAAAAATCACGCCACCAGCTCCCGATGCCGCGCCTCCCAGCGCCAAGCCCATATCGGCGACAGCATCAATTTTAGCACCAGTCAAATCCAAAGCCGTGATCAACGGAGTCATCGTCAATTGCGAGGCAGCGATTGCCCCACCGTTCGGACTCGCAAGACTTAAACCACTAAAAGTAATCGTAGGGATATTCAAAGTACCAAACGACAGCATTCCAAGTTGCGGAACACTACCTAACTGAAGATTAAATGATAATGCCGTACCACCAAAAGCAATATCCATGCTATTCATGATTTTCACAGCTTTACCAGTCGTACCGCCGATAGCCGCATTTGCAATCGTCGCTCCAGCAGCACCCACTGCAATCCCAGTACGACTTGAAACATCTACAGAGATGTCACCCGTACGAATTAAAAAATCTGCCGGTAAAGCAACCCCAATATTCAAAACAGGGGCTGTACCACCTAGCCCAGAAGTTAGCTTACCATTTGACGCATCAATAAGGACTGAGATTGGTGTACTTACATACATACCCACCTGAACACCTGTCGCGTTTGCTGTATTTGCCTGATCAGCATCACCAAACACTAAAGCGCCTGCTGAAGTATTACCCGTAAAACCATCTTTATCATGTAGTACGACTGCACCAACGACCAGAGCATTAGTCCGCGTAACACCACCAGACACGTCCGCTACCGCCAACTTAGGCGGACTAATTAAAATCGTAATCCCATCTTGACCTGTTGCTGCTGAAAGCTGGTTATCAGTCATTTCATCCATGGACCATGCAAGTACAGGAGACATGACTGTGCTGACCAGTAATAAACTTGGTGCAATCACACGAACGCTCAGACACTTCATACTGCAAGCTCCAATGAAAAACGGGGATTTATTCTTTTTATAGCAAATATAAGTAAAACGAATTTGGTATTAATTTTAAAACTTCAACATCCTGTTTAGAAAATTAAGGCAGCTCAACGCTGCCTTAATTTCTACTTTTCACTTACACCATCAAGTCAGATTAGTGACCCATGATTGCAATGTGTGAACCAGCAGCTTGCACGTTGATCAACTGCAAGTCACCCAATGTTGAAGTAGCCGAACCCAAAGTAACGTTCTGCATCATCACGTCCATAGCTGGACCACCAGTTGTGATAACCAAACCACCAACACCCGCTGGAGTACCAAACACTGGGCTTAGATCCGCAGCAACATCAATTGCAGCAGCTAGTGTCAACTGTCCCAGATCCAGCGGACCAGTTGCAGAACCCGTATCAGTAAGAGTCAATGTTGACACACCTAAAGTACCGCCACCGAACTGACCAGCAGCTGGATTGAACGCGTTACCATCAACCAGACCCAAACCGCTGATTGTCAAACCATTAGCAACAGTACCACCCATAACGATCATTGGTGTTGTTGCAGCAATAGCGCCTGCTGATTGATTTGGGTTACCCAATTGGATGTTCATTGTTGCGCCGCCCAAAGCGATGTCCATGCTGTTCAAAAGCTTAACTGCGTTACCTGAAGTACCGCCAGTTGCAGCGTTAGCAACAGTTGCACCAGCTGCACCAACAGCGATGTTAGCACGTGCAGAACCGTCAACCCAGATATCACCAGTACGGATCAACAAATCTGTTGGCAGACCAACTTTGATGTTCAGAACTGGTTTAGTACCGCCAGTACCAGCAGTTGATTGACCGTTTGACGCATCAATTACTACGCTGATTGGAGTGCTGCCATAAACACCCAACTGTACGCCAGTCGCGTTAGCTGCATTTGCTTGCTTTGCATCACCGAGGATGATCGCACCACCGCCCAAGCTACCAGCGAAACCATCTTTATCATGCAATACTGCTGCACCGATAACCAAACCGTTTGTACGTGTTACGCCACCAGAAACATCAGCAGTAGCCAAACGTGGAGGAGCAATCAGAATTGTAATACCGTCTTGACCGGTTGTGTCGCTCAGCGCTGCATCATCCATAGATTGCATTGCATATGCTGCACTACCACATGTAGCGATTGCTGAAACTAAAGCAAGTTGTGTAAATAATTTCATTGCATACTCTCCCAGAGCATTAAAATAAATAGTTGACTACATGCTTCCAACCGCATTCGACTTAACGTTAATGCTAACAACTAAATGTTTACACTGACGAAGCGTCCTTGCATGGCGTTTTTCATAGCATGTCTAACCAGACGCAAGGTACAATGAACTGTGTACTTGTCGCAAGTGTTTTTCGATGTTTTTGTAACTTGTCCGACAAGCGGTTCATTTGAGACTTAAACGGCACAAATTAAATTAAGTAACAATTTATCAGTAACTTAACAAAGAATTATTATGATTTTAGACGCTAATCGTGAAACAAAAATGCAATTATCTGACAACATTGTCAGACATTGTCTACCCATCATGTCAGCCAAAGCGTCGGATGTTTTACGCTATTTCTCACACCATTTTTTTGGTGATGATTTAATCACCAATTGGACTGATGGATTAATTTACTTTTCAGGATTTTCATCAAAGTTTTTCGACTCAAATTTTAAAAAAACAGACCAAGAATCAACTGAAGTGATTGCAATTTGTCCAAAATGGTTATTGATGGCTCATACGATTAATAATGAAATTTACACCATAAGACGTGATCGGGATGTTTTTGGACAATATAAAACACACTCCCAACCTTCAACAAGTTCGGATTATTTTGCCCAGTTACGTGCATTGCATCACACAAATAATCAGCTTAATGTGTCAAATAAGACAGTTATTGATAATTCTTTTGAAGGTGGTTTAGCTGGATTTGTCGGCTACGATATGGCTGCGCAACTCCATGCTAACGTGCAAGTCTCTAAAGACATGCAATCTGAACGCTTAATTGCAGCGCTGGGTGACTATGACTTTTTCCTCAAAAAAGAATCTGGCGGATGGGCTTTATATGGCAGCGACTGCCCCACGCTTACTCCCCTTCTACAGCGCATCACTCATGCTCTACAAGTGCTCAACCTGCAACTTAACTCAAACCTAACAGCGTCAATTACAACACCAGAAAAAACGCACGGTAAGGAATCATATTCCAATGATTTTGCTTTGAATGCTCCTTTCACCCCTCTCTGGTCTTTTGACCAATACTCAACGGCATTTACAAAAATTCAAGACTACCTCCGTGCTGGCGATTGCTACCAAGTGAATTTAACCCAACCGTTTATTGCGACGGTAAAGGGTGATTTATTGGAGGTGATGGATGATTTATTAGTACTTACGAATGCGCCATATTCGGGGTATATGCGGGTGGGTCAGCATGAATTATTAAGTTGTTCGCCTGAATTATTTTTAGCCTTTTCGGGCATGTCCGCAGATGGACAAAATCAAGTGATTACGCGCCCAATCAAAGGCACACGTCCACGCAGTGATGATACAGAATTAGATTCAACCGAGCGCGACGCACTGATTCACTCAAAAAAAGATCATAGCGAAAATCTCATGATCGTCGATTTATTGCGCAATGATTTGAGTTTACATGCCGTTGTCGGCTCAGTAACAGTCCCTGCACTGTTTGAGTTGGAGAGTTTTGCACAGGTACATCATTTGGTGAGCGAAGTGCGTGCAACGCTGCGCAAGGATGTATCGGCGCTGGATGTGCTCATTGATGCCCTTCCTGGTGGCTCCATTACTGGCGCGCCAAAAAAACGTGCGATGGAAATTATTGCAGAATTAGAAGCTGCACCGCGCGGGGCATATTGTGGATCATTTGGTTTTTTGAATCGCGATGGCTCTGGGCAGTTTAATGTGTTGATTCGCACTTTGCAGAAGCATCAAGATCAATTGGTCGCTTGGGCGGGTGGTGGCATTACGATTGCGTCAGAAGTGAAATCTGAGTATCAGGAGTGCCTAGATAAGATTAGTGCGATTTTGAATTGTGTAAATGAGTTTAAGGGATAAGAGCAAAAGCAACCCCCTTCTAAATCTTCCCCCTCAAAAGGGGTAGACTTCAAAGCAAGGGCATTGAAAGTACGTTTCACTCTGCACCCGCGCTGCATCGCGAGGGCGTTCGCTGGGCAAGACGCCGCGCGTCTTGAAACCCCTCAAAAACCGTTTCACATCAAAGGTACTGCCGCGGGCACAGCCCTTGGCGTAAACTTGGCTGAACGCAGCGCGTTCAGAAAGCCCTTAAAAACCGTTAAACATCAGATGGACTGCCGCGAGCATAGCTCTTGGCGTTCGCAGGGCAAGACGCTGTGCGTCTTGAAATCCCCTGCTCACTCCCATTCAATAGTCGCTGGTGGTTTGCTCGACACGTCATACACAACGCGTGAGACTTCAGCAATTTCGTTCATGATGCGATTACTAATGATCTCAACCAAATCATAAGGCAGATGGGCAAACCGTGCTGTCATGAAGTCCACGGTTTCAACAGCGCGCAGCGCGATGACCCATGCATAACGACGCCCATCACCGACTACACCCACTGATTTGATCGGTTGGAATACTGCGAAGGCTTGTGCAGTTTTGTCGTACCAACCACTTCTACGCAGTTCTTCCATAAAAATCGCATCGGCACGGCGCAGGATATCGGCATATTCTTGTTTAACTTCACCCAAAATACGCACGCCCAAACCTGGACCTGGGAATGGATGACGGTAGATCATCGCGTGAGGTAAACCGAGGGTTGTGCCCAGCTTGCGAACTTCGTCTTTAAATAAATCGCGCAGTGGTTCGACCAAATCAAAGTCCAAATCATCAGGCAAACCACCCACATTGTGATGCGATTTGATTACATGAGCTTTGCCTTGTTTGCTTGCGGCAGACTCAATGACGTCAGGGTAAATGGTACCTTGTGCCAAGAATTTAACGCCGTCTAATTTTCGCGCTTCTTCGGCAAAGACTTCGATAAACACACGACCAATAATTTTGCGTTTCGCTTCTGGGTCAGTGACGCCAGTCAGTTCAGACAGGAAGCGTTCTTGAGCATTGGCGCGAATGACTTTCATGCCGTGATCGCCCGCAAACATAGTCATTACATCATCGCCTTCATTGAGACGAAGTAAACCATTATCCACAAACACACAAGTCAATTGATCGCCAATCGCGCGGTGTAGCAAGGCTGCAACGACTGAAGAATCAACACCGCCCGACAAACCGAGCAGGACTTTTTCTAAACCGATTTGTTTACGTAATTGTTCGATACGCAAATCAATAATATGTTCAGGTGTCCACAGACCGCGTGCGCCGCAAATATCCAGTACAAAGCGTTTTAACAATGCTTCGCCTTGATTGGTGTGCGTCACTTCTGGGTGGAATTGCACACCGAAAAATTGACGGGACACGTCACTCATCGCAGCGATTGGACACGTTGGTGTGCTTGCGCTAACCACGAATTGTGGCGGCAGTGTATTTACTTTATCACCGTGACTCATCCACACATGCAGTTTATTGGGTTCATCTTCGATGCCCGCAAACAACGCATCTGCCGCTTGAATGGTCACATCAGCACGACCAAATTCATGCACTAAACCGTTTTCAACCGAACCGCCCAACTGCGCCGCCATGGTTTGCATGCCGTAGCAAATACCTAAAACAGGCACACCGAGGTTGAAGACAATTTCAGGCGCGCGTGGACTTGCATCCGCGGTGACGCTTTCTGGGCCACCTGACAGGATGATGCCTTTTGGGTTAAACGCGCGAATATCCGCCTCATCCATGTCATACGCGTACATCTCAGAGTACACGCCCGCCTCGCGAACACGGCGCGCAATCAGTTGGCTATATTGCGAACCAAAGTCCAAAATAAGGATACGATCTTGGCTGATTGTAGGAACAGCGGATGAGTTGGCAGCAGCTTGAGTCATGGGTCTTTGATTCGGTGATATTAAAGATGACGCATTTTAGCAGTTTTTATGCATCTAAGCAGCAATCGATTTTTAGTCGCTTTGGAGATTTCTAATCGTAATAGCTGCCCATCATTAAATGGGGAATATTTACAACTCTATTAACTATGACAATGATGTTAGAGTAAAATGAATCATTATTGATTCTTAAAGACGTGAAATCCTCACGCGCGCAACCTTTTTTGTTTGTTGCACATTTTGCTATTTTGCATATTCATAGAGCCTAACCATGACCATTGCGACCAATGCCCTGTTTACAGAAAAAAATCCTCAGCCGATCGAAACGCCGACAACAAAAAAAATACCGCATGTGTTGGTGATTTTAGATGGGTTTGGGCATCGGGAAGAAGTTGCGGATAACGCCATCTTGGCGGCACACACGCCGAATTTAGATGCGATTAAAGCCAAACATCCACACGGTTTGATTTCGGGTTCAGGTGAAGACGTTGGTTTACCTGATGGGCAAATGGGCAACTCTGAAGTCGGTCATATGAGCTTAGGTTCAGGACGCGTGCTCTATCAAGACTTTACACGTATTACCAAAGATATTCGTGATGGCCTGTTCTTCGAACATCCAGTCCTCACTTCCGCAGTTGACGCTGCGTTGGCAAAGAACGCCGCTGTGCATGTCATCGGTTTACTGTCTGATGGTGGTGTACATTCACATGAAGATCATTTAATTGCGATGTGCGAACTCGCCTCGAAACGTGGCGCAACAGTTTATGTGCACGCCTTCCTAGATGGTCGCGATACGCCACCACGCAGTGCCGCCAAATCATTAGCGAAAATGGAACAAGCGCTTGCCACTCTCCCTAAGCCAGCACGTATCGCTTCACTGTGTGGTCGTTACTATGCAATGGATCGTGATGAACGTTGGGATCGTGTTGAATTGGCATATCGACTGCTCACGGAAGGCGTTTCCGCACGCCAAGCAGAAAGTGCGCAAGCGGGGTTAGATGCAGCTTATGCTGCGGATGAAAATGATGAATTCGTCAAACCTACTTCAATTGGCGCACCAGTTCATATTCAAGATCATGATAGCGTTGTCTTTATGAATTTCCGTGCTGATCGCGCACGCGAAATTACTCGCGCATTTGTTGAAGATGACTTTGTAGGGTTTACTCGAAAAGTACGTCCGAAACTCAGCACATTTGTCATGCTCACCCGCTACTCTGCCAAGATTAGTGCGCCTGTTGCTTACATGCCACTAGAAACACATAACTCTTTAGGTGAGTATTTATCGACGCTAGGCAAGACGCAACTGCGCATCAGCGAAACTGAAAAATATGCGCATGTGACCTTCTTTTTCAGCGGTGGTCGCGAAGAACCGTATGAAGGCGAACAACGCATTCTGATTAAATCACCTGATGTGGCAACCTATGATTTAAAGCCAGAAATGAGCGCGTTTGAAGTCACTGATGAACTCGTTGCGGCGATTGAATCGGGCAAATATGATGTGTTGATTGTGAACTTTGCCAATGGCGATATGGTCGGTCATACAGGCATTTTTAGTGCCGCCGTAAAAGCAGTAGAAGCGTTAGATGTTTGTGTAGGTCGTGTGAGTGAAGCGGTCATTAAGGCCAAAGGGCATATGCTGATCACCGCAGATCATGGTAATGTCGAACAAATGATGGACTACGACAGTGGTCAAGTACACACCCAGCACACCACTGAACATGTTCCGCTAATTTATGTCGGCACTGAGCATGTCACCGTGCGCGAAGGCGGCATCCTTGCAGATATCGCACCAACCATTTTGACGTTAATGCATTTACCGCTGCCACCAGAAATGACCGGTCGCACGCTGTTGGTCAGTTCGACTGATTAAAGGTCGCCTGTTGAATGTATTGGTTGTGAAAGTGACGGTAGAAAAAGTAAAGAAAGATAAGGTAAATATTAAATTGTGTTAAATGATGTGATGATCGGCACTGATACTCAAAATCCTCATCACATCCCTTTTCATCTTCGTATGAGTGCTGCACATGGCTTGGTTTGTTAAAACTGGTTTTATGAAAACTGATTTTATAAAGACTGGATTCGCAACAACGGATTTATCTCAACCCTTTGCACAACAATGGATTTCACGCCAGTTTTTCACTCAAACCATCGTCTCAAAAAAATCATTGGCCCTCCTAGCGACAGTGATCATTTTAAGCATTGCTGCACAACGTAGTATTGCTGCGACCAACAACTCAAAAACGCAGATTCCACTGCCCGTCGTCGACTCAACACCAACGACCAACACCCCGAATACAGACGCAGCGCCATTACCAATCGACGCTATGCGCCGCTTTGTCGACGTCTATGAAAAAGTCCGCCTCAATTATGTAGAACCCGTCAGCGATGATGTCTTATTTGATAATGCGCTCAGTGGCTTGCTCAACAAGCTAGACCCTTATTCCGACTATCTCGACGCGCAAACTTATGATGCGATTGTCGATTTTACCGACGGGGAATTGGGACAAACAGGTTTGGTCATCCAGTCTGTCGTTGCGTCTCCCTCCGACATATCCAGCGCCGACGACAAAATCACCCCTGTCGGTGTTCAAAATGCTCCGCAATGGCAAATTACCAGCGTACCGAAAGGCTCACCTGCTGCAAAATCAGGAATTCTGGTCGGTGATATTTTGCTGAAAATTGAAGGCAAAAGTGTCAAATTGCTCAGCCAAGGTGATATCGAACAGATGCTTCGCGGCCCACGCAATAGTGTGGTCAAACTGTCGGTGATGCAAGCCGGAAAACATGCACGTGATGTTCGCGTCTTACTGGCGATTCCAGAGGACAATGCGGTCAAAGCATTGATTCAACCGAATGGCATTGTGGCTATTCAACTTAGAGCATTCCAAACGCAAACAGGTACACAAATCACCGACGCGTTAGATCCTCTCTATAAAACAGGTAAACTCAAAGGCATCGTGCTGGATTTACGCGACAATCCAGGCGGTTTGCTCGGTTCCGCCATTGAAGTGGCGAATTTTTTCTTGAACGATGGATTAATTGTCTATACGCAAGGGCGCGGCGAACCAGAGAAATATTATCGCGTGATCACGCCTGAACGCTACCCAAACATCCCCGTCTCGATTCTGATCAACCACTACTCCGCATCGGCCGCAGAAGTGTTAACAGCCGCTTTGCGCGACCATCTGCGCGCCACCGTGTATGGCGTCACCAGTTATGGCAAGGGCTCTGTACAAAAAATCTGGCCGATTGGTCAAGGACGTGCCATCAAAATGACCGTGTCGCGCTACTTCACACCGAACGGGCGCATGATTGAAGGCATAGGCATCACGCCTGACGTTGTTATTCCAACGGCAGAATCGAAGCCCATTCGGAGTAATGGCGACAGCATTGACCTACAAGATACGGCATTGCTCAAAGTTGTCACGGCGATGAGTGACATACTCAACCCTGGATTAACGCCAACACCAACCGTTATTAAAGGCACTAATAGCAAACCGATAAAAGCAGCGACCAGCCCATCAATCCCAAGTGCAACATCACAGCCCATATCACTTGGAACAAAAAAATTAGCTCAATCTAAATCAAGGGCTGCAATCACAGGAAATACTATCATTACAGAAAACGTTGATTAATCAAATCGATAGAGCAACCCTAAATTTGGTGATACGCACTGGTAATATTCGGAATCGGTTTAAGACTCACACTGTGCTTGCCACATACCATGCATTGCAGCCACAAAATCACCCGCAAATTGCTTGGCATTAAACACGGGGCTGTCTTTCACCTGTTCTCGCATTCCAGCTCTCAACGTTGCAAGCTCTTGGCGTTGCTGTAAGTCAGCATGACCCCAGTCAATTGCCTTTTGGACATACTCTTCTTCGCTATAGGCAACCCAATCAGGCAGTCCCGCATTCACCATCAGCGCTTCACCTTGCCGCCCCAACATCCCAGTCGATGACAGTGTTAATGTCGGCACCCCCATCCACAGCGCTTCTGCAGTCGTAGTTCCACCAGGGAAAGGAAAAGTATCCAATAAAATATCGACTTCTGAATACGATGAAAAGTAATCTATTCGCGGCATATAACCTATTATTTCGATGCGCTGTAGATCCAACCCCACACTTTTCAGCCGCGAAATAAAGTTTTCTTTGACATCAATTTTATCCAAATCCTTCGACTGAATACGAAGCCGTGCTGTCGGGCAAGCCTCTAGAATACGCATCCAACACTGCATAACACCTTGATTAATCTTATGCACCATTTGGTAACAGGCAAATACGATTACCTGATTATTGACACAAGGCGGCATACTCACCTCTGGCGCAGCATGCGGCACTGAAAAACAATAGCGTAAATGCGGCAGTCGCCAAACTTTCTCCTTGAACCAGGACTCTTCATGTTGAGGTACACAGATTGAATCAGCCAACACGTAATCTATACTTGGAAGCCCTGTTGAACCGAAATAGCCTAGCCAACTGACTTGCAGCGGCGCAGGTTTCTTTGCAAAGACCGATAAGCGATTACCTCGCGTATGTCCCGATAAATCAATCAAAATATCAATTTTGTCTTGCTTAATTTGCTCAACAAGAGAGTCATCACTCCACGTATCCACACGTCGCCATAAATCAAACTGACTTTGAAGTCTATGAGTCGTTTCATCCTCTATCGACTGGTTCGCATACGCTACAAGGACTAATTTGGCACTAAGTTCTGAGTCAAGATTCAGTTGCTCCATCGTGCTTTCTAAAAAATACCCAACAGGATGAGTACTGAGATCAGCTGAAATAAATCCAATGCGAAGTGGTGATCGACTCTGCAATTGCGATTTAGTGTTACTGGAAGGATTCATCCCATTACCTACCGCAGCGCCAAAGCGCTGCAAATAATCCATTTGACTTTGGATATCAAATGGATAGGTACAATAGTGCAGGAATATCATATTACTTAAGGCCATTAGATAGGTCGGCTCAAGTTCAAGGACTTGTTCATACACCGCCATCGCATCGTCAATACGACCTTCAGCTTGAAATGACAACGCTCTCCCAAATTTTGGTTCGGTATATCGGGGATCTAAATTTTCTGCCATCTGGAAGCTTGCTTTTGCTTGAGCAAAATCACCACTTCCATAACATGAAAACCCCAAATTCATATAAAACTCAATATTTTTTGGTGCCAGATCAACTGCTTTCTGGAAATACTGAGTCGCTTCCTCATATCGTTGTAAATGTTTGAGCGTTAATCCAATATGATTATTAAGAACGGAATCATTTGGCTTTATTTGGTTCAATTCTACAAATACAGCAAGAGCCTGCTCAACCTGATCCAATTTAATTAAAGCTGGTGCCAACAACTCTTTGGCTAGAATCTGTAACTTTTGATCTTGCCGTGCCGTATTTAGGCAGCCTTGGGCAAATACGCAAACTTGCTGCCACTGCTGCGCGGCGTAAGCTTGTTTTGCCTGAACAAAATAGAGGTGAGCCTGCATCGGGTTTTGTAAACCCGCATTAAAACTCGGTGCTGATTGAACAGGTTTTGAAACCATAACTCAGGTGTCCAGAATCAAAGAATTTAATAGATCACAAGCCACATTTCTCACGCCACATTGCATACAGCGAATCAACAAATTCACCCGCAAATTGTTTGGCATTAAACACAGGACTGTCTTTAACCTGTGATCGCATTTCAGCTCTGACTTGAGCAAGCGTTTGGCGATGTGCTTGATCAGCATTACCCCAACTCACTGCTTTTTCGACATATTCCTCTTCACTATACGCAACCCAATCAGGCAAACCTGCGTTCACCATCAACGCCTCGCCTTGTCGACCGAGCATACCCGCCGTTGACAATGTTAATGTCGGCACACCCATCCACAGCGCTTCTGCCGTTGTGGTTCCCCCTGGATAAGGGAACGTATCAAGTAAAATATCAACTTCAGAATAGGACTCTAAATACTCTGCAATCGTCATCCCACCGACCAACTTCACGCGACTAATATCCAAACCAGCCTGATTCATCCGCTCAATAAAACGATCTTTTGACGTTTGTTTAATGAAATCATGCGCCTGAATTCGTAAAAAAGCCTCGGGGCAAGCAGCTAAAATATTCGCCCAGAGTTTCAACACTTCATCATTGATTTTGATTAAGTTTTGATAACAACCAAACGTGATTTTCTGACTCTGAATACACGGAGAAATACTGACTTCAGGGGCTTTTGGCGGAATAGAAAAACAATAGCGTAAATGTGGCAGTCGCCAAACTTTTTCGACGAACCATCGCTCTTCATCAACAGGAACACTTACAGGATCAACCAAGACGTAATCCATAGCGGCTAACCCTGTCGATCCCCAATATCCAATCCAACCGACTTGTAGCGGCGCTGGTTTTTTTGCAAAAACAGACAGCCGATGACCATGGGTATGTCCAGATAAGTCGATCAAAATATCGATCTTGTCTTGCTTAATCTGCTCGAAAAGATACTCATCACTCCACTCATCCACACGTCGCCACAAATCCACCCGATTACGCAGTTTTTGAGTGTATTCATCTTGTTTCGCTTGATTCGAGTAGGCCACAAGGGTCAATTGCCCCCGCAGCTGAGGATCCAAGCTCATTTGTTCAAGCGTACTATCGAGGAAATAGCCGACGGGATGATCGCAAAAATCAGATGAAACAAATCCAACCCGCAGTGGTGAGTGAGGCTTTAATTGTGGCTTTTTATTACGAGAATCTGTGCCATTCATCACTCCGCCAAAGCGCTGCACCAATTCCATTTGACATTGCATATCGAATGGATACAAATAATGATTAATGAAAATCATGTTGCTGAGTGTCGTGATATGAGCAGGCTCAAGCTCAAAGACTTTCTCATAAGCGGACATGGCTTCTGCAATGCGACCTTCAGCTTGCAGTGTCCACGCAATACCGAATCGTGCATCCGCGTGTTGTGGTGCGAGATTGACGACTGACTGATAACTGGCTTTGGCATGTTCAAAATCACGGTTTTTATAAAATGCCAAACCCAGATTCATATGAAAATCAACGTTATCTGGCATCAGTTCCAGCGCACGTTGAAAACATCGAATCGCATCGTCATAACGCTCGAGATGCATCAACACCAGACCAACGTTATAAATAATAATTGCGTCATCTGGCTTATGCTGATGTAGCTCCATCATGACAATAAGTGCCTGATCTGGCTGATTAAGTTTAACCAAGCTCGCCGCCAGTAATTCTTTTGCGAGAAAACGAAGATTTATATCATTACGTGCAGCCGTAATACAGGATTGCGAAAACGCACAGACTTGCTGCCACTGTTTTTCTGCATAGGCTTGTTTAGCTTTTATATAATAAAGTTGCGCTGACATCGGACTATTTAACCCAGCATTAAAACTTGGTGCCGATTGAATGGGTTTAGAAGTCATAAGTCACATGTCCAAAATCAAAATTATATAAACAGCACAACCAGCTCAGACTTTAGATGTCCTTTATTTGCTCATACTGTCATGACACAACACTGTATTACATCCCTACAGCAAGAGCTGAAGAGATGGTTAGCTTAACGGGCATTATTCATTATTTTTGAGCAGACAAGAAAGCCAGTACACGCGATTAACTACTCGCCCGCCTTGATATCAATGTCCTGTTCAATCTCAGATTCATCGCCTTCTAAATCTGCACCTAAGCCCAGTTTCTTTAAGCGATAGCGCAATGAACGAAACGACATACCCAATTTTTTCGCGGCAGCAGTACGATTCCACAAACTGGCATCCAATGCCTGCTGAATAATATGTCGTTCGATTTCTTGTAGATAAATTTCCAAGCCCTGTGCAGGAAGATTTTTCAATGACGGCACTGTATTCAGCGCACTCGCAACCGAAGAATTCGAACTTAGGTGACCCATATTTTCATTCAGCCGGGAACGGGCATCCGAATTCTGCGAAAGATCAAACTGATGTGCATCAATCAGTTTTAAATGTTCAGGCAGAATGACGCCGTCATCACATAACGTCAATGCGCGTTCCAGCGTATTTTGCAATTCGCGGACGTTGCCAGGGAACGCATAACTGAGTAATTGCTGTTGGGCAGCTTTCGACAATTCTGGTGGAGTAATGCCCCAATCGGTACATAAGCGCTGCAAGAAAGTATTTGCCAACAGTAAAATATCATCGCCGCGATCACGTAGAGGCGGCACTTGTACTTCGATGACATTAATACGATAGAACAAATCTTGACGGAAACCGCCTGCATTCACTTGAGCTTGCAGATTCTTATGCGTCGCACTCAGCAAGCGAATATCCACAGGCACTTCGGTTTGTGCGCCTATCGGACGGACTTTCTTTTCTTGAATGGCACGTAAGAGTTTGACTTGCATTGTTAATGGTAAATCAGCCACTTCATCCAAAAACAACGTGCCGCCGTGAGCAGATTGAAACAAGCCGAGCTTATCTTCGCTCGCGCCTGTAAAACTGCCTTTTTTATGGCCAAAGAATTCGCTTTCCATTAATTCAGCAGGAATCGCACCACAGTTGACGGGAATAAACGCGCCGCTGCTGCGTGGACTGAGTAAGTGAATTAACCGTGCGACGACTTCTTTACCAGTTCCCGATTCGCCACTGATATAGACAGGCGCTTGCGAACGAGCTAGCTTAGTGAGCGTCGTCCGCAAGACTTGCATGACTGGCGCTTTGCCGATAAGTAAGTTTTCACTGAGTTGCGCTTCGGCATTGGCCGCGGGAGATGGCGCATTGACTTGCAGCGCGCGTTCAACCAGCGTACGAATACGAGCAAGTTCGACGGGTTTGCTGACGAAATCAAACGCACCTTTCTTCAGTGCATCAATCGCCACGTCCATGCTGCCATAGGCAGTAATCACCGCAATCGGCATACTCGCGTAATCACGAACCACATCGGAAACCAGTGTTAAGCCACTGCCATCGGGTAAATTGAGGTCGGTCAAACAGAAATCAAAACTTTGACGTTTTAGCCAATTTTGAGCTTCTTTGATGGTTCCTGCGGTTTCGGCGTCAATGCCCATGCGCAACAGCGTCATGCGCATCAGGATCAATAAGTCTTCTTCATCATCAACGATGAGTGCAATTGGGCGTGTCACAAAAGAGTCCTTTCCAAAATGGCATTCCACGACCTACCATCATACCTGATCGTATTGGCGTGAAAAGCTGATATTCATCCATGCTATTGCATTTTATTTTACCGATGCAATCAATTTTTAACTAAGTTTTCTTGACGCACCCGTTCTCGCTGCGATAATGCTAGATTGCGCAGTGTAGGCTATATATTTTAGCGATATGCTGCAAAGCATCAGTATATGACAATATGATTCGCAACATGACACATAAAAGCATGTTCATCATGAACAACGATGCTATTTTTCCAAAAGCTATTTTTTCACAAGGCACGACAACCGCATGACCGATGATGTTTTATTAACGGCAACAACAGTATCAGCAAATGCGCCTGCAAACGCTGAAGCCGAGCATCCATCCACGCACTTGTCAGTGCTGCTCACTGAAACGATTGATGCCTTGCTTGCAGGTCGTGATACGGGAATTTATGTCGATGCCACTTTTGGTCGTGGCGGACACACACGTGCTCTCTTAGCACGATTAGATGCGAATAGTCGTGTCTTTGCCTTTGATAAAGACCCAGATGCACAAGCTGTCGGCGCAGAATTAGTTGCTCTTGATCCGCGTCTCACGATGATTCATGCCAGTTTTGCGGATTTGAAACAGCAACTGGCTAATCACGGGTTAAGCCATGTTGATGGCATCATGGCGGATTTAGGCGTTTCTTCGCCGCAACTGGATGTCGCGGAACGTGGTTTTAGTTTTATGAATGACGGCCCGCTCGATATGCGGATGGACAATAGCAAAGGCGTCACCGCCGCTGATTGGTTGATGGAAATCGAAGAAGCGGATCTTGCGGATGTCCTGTATCAATTTGGCGAAGAGCGCCACAGCCGACGCATCGCCCGCGCCATTAAACTGGCAGGACGAATGAATACCACGGCCGAACTGGCCGAAGTCGTCAAAGTGGCACATCCAAAATGGGAAAAGCACAAACATCCGGCGACGCGTAGCTTTCAAGCGATTCGCATTGCCATTAACCGCGAACTGACCGATTTAGATGTATTTTTACCGCAATCAGTTGAATGTTTAGTCGCGGGTGGACGTCTTGCTGTCATTAGCTTTCATTCGCTGGAAGATCGCCGCGTGAAGCAATTCATTCAACATGAAGCCAATGCCAGCATCGAGAACACCAGTTGGACACCGATGCCGCTGATTACTAAAAATAAAACCTTAAAGAAAGTGGGACGTATTGCCCCATCCGATGCAGAAGTTGATGCCAATCCACGCGCACGTAGCGCATGGTTACGTGTCGCCGAGCGCACCCAAGAAGCGATACAATGAAATGAATAGCCCTTCCCGTCCCATGTCTAGTTCAGCACCGACTACTATGCAACCATCTATACAATCATCAGCGATGAAAAAACCTGCGGCAAACAGCCCGTCTTCATTTCGCATCGCGATTATCGATGCGGTACTCGTGTCGGTACTCGTTGCTGGCGTGATTGGCAGCGCACTCAGTGTAGCCTTCCAAGTCAATGCAACACGGGATGAATTCAAAGTTTTGCAAAAGTCGAAGCAAGTCCGCGATGCACTTGACGTGGAATGGGGTCGTCTCCTGATTGAACAACAAACCTTTGGCGCAACCTCTCAAATTGGTAGCCGTGCGGTGATTTATTTACATATGTTTTCTCCACCTGCCAGTCAGATGATGACCTTAGAAATGCCCACAAAGCAGGTCACGCCGACATCGCAATTTAGTGTCGCCCCAGAGTCCGCTCCAATCGATGGCGCATTGCCTGCCACATCGCAAGGAGTCGAACCATGAGCGCACCTGCTAAACGTGCCGCCAAACGACAAAGTAGCGTTTCACAGCGCGACACAGTCCAACGTGACGGCTGGCGCTTCCGTGTTTTATGGGTTGTCACCATTGCGATTTTCAGTCTGCTGATGGTGCGTGCTTTTTATTTACAAGTCGTTCAACATCAATTCCTGAAAGCCAAAGCCGATGCGATGGTGATGAGTGTTGATCGTATTCCTGCCCATCGTGGCATGATCTTGGATCGTAACGACACGCCACTGGCGATCAGTACGCCGCTGTCGACTTTATGGTTAGATCCAAAAGAATATTTACAGCAAAAAACTGAAATGGAAGAAACGCTTGCCGCGCTGCGTAAAGACCCTAACAGCAAAGCATTGAAGCGAAAATTACCGAAAACCAATTTTGATTTGAATGCATTAGCATTAGCCATCGGCATTGACCCCAATGATTTACGCGTCAAAATCCAAAGTAAGCCACGTTCACGCTACCTATTACTGCGTAGGCAGATGCGCCCAGAAGACGCTGAAGTGGTCAGAAGTCGTAAATTCCAATCGGTCTATAAACAAACCGACTACCAACGTTTTTACCCACAAGCCCAACCGAATGCACAGTTGCTCGGTTTAACCAATCGTGTAGGCAAAGGCATTGAAGGCTTAGAAGCACAGTACAACGATGTACTGATGGGTCAAGACGGCCAAATGCGCGTCATCCATGACAAGCAAGGTAATCGCATTAAAGACGTCGATCTTGTGAAAGCGGATCGTCCCGGTGAGGACATTAATCTGAGTATTGATGGACGCATTCAGTACATCATGTACCGCGAATTAGCGGCGGGCGGTATTGCCAATAATGCACGTTCTGCTACGGCAGTTGCCTTGGATGCAGAGACTGGAGAAGTGCTCGCGATGTCGAGCTGGCCTTCGTACAACCCCAATGATCCGAATGGATTAACCAATAAAGACGCGATGCGTAATCGTGCGGTGATTGACAGCTTTGAACCGGGTTCAACCATGAAACCGCTGACGATGGTCGCGGCGCTCGAGTCAGGAAAATACCAGCCTTATTCGCAAATCAATACCTCCCCTGGTTCGCTGGTGATCGGTAATCACACCATTCGTGACCACGGTAATAATGGTGTACTTGATTTAAAAGGCATTATCGTCAAATCGAGTAACGTTGGTGCGGCAAAAATCGCCTTATCGTTACCGAACGACACCTTGCCTCTATTCTACCAACGGGTTGGTTTTAGTAAAAAAACCACGCTTGGATTCCCTGGTGAAAGTCGCGGTTTAATTCTACCGAAAAACCTGTGGAACCAAGCTGAAGTTGCAACTATGTCTTATGGTTACGCAATTAACGTCAGCCTCATTCAACTGGCGCAAGCCTACGCCACGATCGCATCAGGCGGTGTTGAACATCCTGTGACGCTGCGTAAACTGACAGGCACTCCGCCAGCCAAACGTTTATTTGACAGTAAAATTGCTGGTGAAGTGATTACCATGATGGAGGGTGTGACTGTTCAGGGTGGCACTGCGCCACAAGCGGCGATCGCAGGCTATCGCGTTGCAGGTAAAACAGGAACAGCGCATAAAGTGAACCCTGATGGTCGCGGTTATTCCGCCAACCAATATCGCGGTGTGTTTGTGGGTATGGCCCCCGCCAGCCATCCGCGTATCGTGATTGCGGTGGTGGTTGAAAACCCTGTCGGTCAATATTATGGCGGTCTGGTTGCTGCGCCTATTTTCCAAAAAATCATGTCTGAATCGCTGCGCTTAATGAATGTGCCAATGGATAAAGCGCTCGAACCGTCTAAGAATGCTAAGGGATAATTGACCACTATGACCCACTCACCCACTTCTTCGACAATCGAAAACACATCACAACTTGGAGTGAAGTTTGTCGATTTTTTTGAAGTTCAGGCGAAGTCGGGTAATGGCGAGCATTCAACGAACTTAGATCAAACGATTGCCAACACATATATTCAAGCATTAGCCATTGATAGTCGTCATATCAAACCAGACACGTTGTTTTTTGCTTTAAAAGGCACTGTATCGACTTTTACTCAAGCTGAACACTTTGAAAAAATGGCGGGCTACATTCAAAGCGCACTCTCCCAAGGTGCAGCACTAGTCTTATCCGAAGTTGATGCAAAAACTTTAGGTTTCAGCAATGAACCTCGAATAGTTTATCTGGCTGATTTGCGGCAACGCATTGGCGGTATTGCACGAAGTTTTAATCAACTGACCAAGCCATTGACAAATACCGCTCGCGTTGCCGCGGTCACAGGCACCAATGGCAAAACTACAGTCACCCGACTTTTAGCTGAAATTTGGACACACGCAGGTCAACTCAGCGCTGTGTTAGGTACGACAGGAAATGGCATCGTGCCGAACCTTACGCCATCCACACACACCACGCTGGATGCCTTGCTTCTGCAAAACAAGCTGCATGATTATGCAGAGCAAGGTGCAACCCTCGCCTGTTTAGAAGCCAGTTCACACGGTTTAGAACAAGGTCGATTGGCGGGTACGCCTATTGAAGTGGCGATTTTTACCAATCTCACGCGTGACCATTTGGATTATCACGGCACGTTTGAAGCCTATGCCGAAGCCAAATCACGACTGTTTAATCCACACTATTTCCCAGATTTGAAATACGCAATCGTCAATGCCGACGATCCTGCAAGTTCACTCATGCTCGAACAATTTCCTCAAGACGCCGTGGTTTGGCGTTATTCCATGCAGTCTGTCGCAGATTTTTATATTTTAAAATCAGCTTTTACACTAAATGGTGCGACTTTAGAGGTTCAAACGCCTTTTGGTGTCGTCACATTACAAAGCCCATTACTTGGTCGCTTTAATGTTGCCAATTTGTTGGCGGCAGTCGCGGGGGCATTGGCTTTGGGACTATCATTGCTCGAGGTCGTGGCAGCTGTACCTCACTTGATTGGCGCGGCTGGAAGGATGCAAGTGATTGCGGATGATTCGCTGTTATTGATTGTCGATTATGCACATACGCCTGATGCGCTCACTCAAGTCTTAACCAGTTTAAGGCCACATGTGGATGGCAAATTGACTTGTGTATTTGGCTGTGGCGGAGACCGTGATCGTGGTAAACGCCCACTAATGACACGTGCGGCACTGAATGATGCCGATCGTCTAATCGTGACCTCAGACAATCCACGCAGCGAAGCGACTGAAGCAATTATTGCCGATATGCTACGAGATTTAACTGCTGAAGAGTTGCAAAGAATTACCGTTGTTCCTGACCGTAGACAAGCGATATTACACGCTGTACGTGACAGCCAAACAGGTGATGCGATCGTTCTCGCGGGCAAAGGACATGAGAATTACCAAGAGATTGATGGCGTCAGACATTGGTTTGATGACGCAGTGGAGTTAGCGCAAGCACGTGCCGCATTGCAGACGTTGCCCGCGACAACCAATGCTGATTTGAATAGGTAAAAGAAACCTCTCATTCTGTTTTTAACTGACGTTTTAAACATCATGGAAGACTAGCCAAATACTTGCGAATCAAGGACAATCCATAACAATGTGCCATTTTTATTTCATTTTACAGATTGATTTTTCATGACTGAACTCGCAGCGCCATCGACGCCTTTGCCCCATTGGACAGCCGCTGAACTTGCGCAAGCAACGGGTGGCACTTGGCATACAGTAGCTAGCGAAAAGAGCGATATTTCAGTCGCTCGCATCATCTCCAATACACGCCTCATTCAATCTAACGATGCGTTTTTAGCATTGATTGGTGAGCGTTTCGATGCGCACAACTTCGTTGCTGATGCCGCAAAACAAGGTGCTGTCGTTGCGATCGTGTCGCGCCTGATCGCTGATGTATCGATTCCACAATTGTTAGTTGATGATACCCGCCTCGCCTTAGGTCGTTTAGCGACCGCACGCCGCCAGAGTTTCCCACAATTAGAAACCGTTGCACTCACTGGCTCAAGCGGTAAAACCACGACCAAAGAAATGATCGGCAGCATTTTACGTGCGCACAGCAGTGATGCAGAAGTATTAGTGACCCGCGGTAATTTGAATAATGATTTAGGCGTACCCATGATGTTATTGGAATTGACGCCACAACATCGTTTTGCCGTCATGGAACTGGGCGCAAATCACATTGGTGAAATCGCCTACACCACCGCGATGGTCAAGCCTAAAGTCGCAGGGGTGTTAAATATTGGCACTGCGCATGTGGGCGAGTTCGGCGGACGCGAAGGTATTGCTCGCGCCAAGTCTGAGATTTTTCAGGGTTTGGCGGCTGATGGGATTGCGATCATTCCTGCGCAAGGCGATTTCAGTGAAGTGATTGCACAAGCCGCACGCAACTTCCAAACCATTCGCTTTGGCGGAGATCAGAACAACAGCGATGTATTTGCCACCCATATTGAAATATTACCCACTTCTAGCCAATTCACCTTAAATGCGAAACGCGACGCGATTAGCGTTGATCTGCCGTTTGCAGGGGCACATAACATTGAGAATGCTTTGGCAGCAGCGGCATTTGCACTCGCGCTCAATATTCCGCTGGGCACGATTGCACAGGGATTAAGCCAAGCACAAGGTACTAAGGGTCGTTTGAATTTTCTTAAACATACTCTGCCAAACGGTACTTTGACATTGATTGATGATACTTATAACGCGAATCCACATTCGATGCGTGCTGCCGCGCAAGTCTTAACCGCCCAAGCGGAAACGCGCGTTTTGGTGCTGGGCGATATTGGCGAACTCGGTGATAGTGCGGCTGATGAGCATCACCGTTTAGGCGCTGATCTTGGAACAATGCCAGTTGATGCAATCTTCGCTGCGGGTGAATTTGCCACATACACCATTGCTGACATTGCACCCAATACTCTTCATGCACAGGCCTTTGACCATAAAGATCAATTGCTGGTTGCGTTAAAAAACTGGCTGCAAGGCCATACCCTAAAATCGCCTTATCAAATTAATATCTTATTTAAAGGTTCGCGTTTCACACAAATGGAAACGCTGATCAATACCATTGAAACTGAAATCAAGCTAGATGCACAAGCATTTGAACACTCTATTTTTAAAAACGCTATTTCTAATATCACCAAAGATTCTGTATCGGAGGCACGTTAATGTTGCTTTGGCTGTTTAATTTTTTAGGGCAATACCATCGTACGTTTCTGGTATTTGATTATCTGACCGTCCGCATCATTCTCAGTGTTTTGACCTCACTCGGTATCAGTCTCATGATTGGTCCAAGTATGATTCGTTATCTGACTGCACTGAAATACGGTCAAGCCGTGCGCAACGATGGCCCACAAACCCATCTAGTAAAGACTGGTACGCCGACCATGGGCGGCGTGTTAATTCTATCCAGCATCGCCATCAGTACCTTACTCTGGTGCAAGCTCAACAATCCTTATGTGTGGATTGTTTTAGGTGTGATGGTGATTTTTGGTATCGTCGGCTTTATGGATGATTGGCTTAAAATCAAACATAAAAACCCGAAAGGTCTATCGGCAAAGAAGAAATACTTCTGGACATCGGTTGGCGCGTTAGGCGCAGGGCTAGCCTTGCTCTATTTGGCAAAAACTCCAGATCAAACCGACTTACTGATTCCATTCTTTAAAAATCTATCGTTGCCTCTCGGCGCGGTGGGCTTCATTATCTTTACCTATTTGGTCATCACAGGCAGCAGTAATGCCGTGAATCTCACCGACGGTTTAGATGGTCTCGCGATTATGCCTGTGGTGTTGGTTGCATCCGGCTTAGGCGCATTTGCTTACCTTTCAGGTAACATCAGCTTTTCTAACTACCTGCATATCCCCTACATCGCTTATAACAGCGAACTCGTCGTGATTTGCGGCGCAATTATCGGCTCGGGTTTAGGTTTTCTTTGGTTTAACGCCCACCCAGCGCAAGTCTTTATGGGTGATGTTGGCGCATTAACGCTCGGTGCGATGCTGGGTGTAATCGCCGTCATGGTGCGTCAAGAAATGGTCTTGGCGATCATGGGTGGTTTGTTTGTTGCTGAAGCGGTTTCCGTGGTCTTACAAGTTGGTTCTTATAAATTACGCAAGAAGCGTATTTTTAGAATGGCACCATTGCATCATCATTTTGAAGAGCTCGGTTGGCCAGAGACTCGTGTCGTGGTTCGCTTCTGGATCATTACCATCATGTTGGTGTTGCTTGGTTTGATGACGCTGAAGTTCCGCTAAGACTTGAAATCGAACTTAAACAAAAAAAAGCCTGCTTAAATTGAGCAGGCTTTTTTGTTGGAGAAGAATAAACAAGCGATCAAACCCCAAACGAAATCCTAAAACACGCACCGTTAGCCTGCGGAATACACCACAGAGAGGCACCATTGGCTTCACAAAACGCACGTGACAAATACAGACCAAGCCCAGTACCACCCGATTCGGTGGTAAAAAATGGCTCAAATAAAGACGCCATCACCTTGGGTGGAATGCCCGCGCCTTGATCCATCACATCCAGCATCACTAGGCCTGAATCCAAGGTTTTCACACGGAAATAAATACGGGGTTTCGTGTGTAACTTCGAGCCATGATGCAGACCATTATTGACCAAATTAGTCATTACTTGTTCGAGCTGCAGCGGATCGAAAACAATAATTTCCGTATCCGCTTTGATGCCATGGGTTTCAAGTAGCAATTGATCAGAGCTATAAGATTGCGACTGAATGACTTCTATGGAGTTAGGTACAAAGTTACGAATAAATTCTTGCAGCCATTCCACAATCGCAATCGACTGCGGACGTGAAGTGCTTCGCCTAGAAAGCTGCAAAATATCCTCAATCATCCGATTCATGCGGTTACTTTGCTTTTGAATCATATTCAGCAAGGGGAGCTCATCAGGATGCGTCACCATTTCAGCCAGCAACTCACCCGCCTGACTAATGGCCGCTAATGGATTGCGAATTTCATGCGCAATACTCGCGGTCAAACGACCCAGCGAGGCCAGTTTCATTTGTTGAGCTTTCTGATTCACCCGACTTAGATTCTCAAGAATCACAATCGTCGGTGCGGAATGCATTTGACGTTCATTAACATGAGGAACGCGAGCATCATCTAACGGAATCAGTTGCACACTTAAAGCCAGATTACTTTCATTGGCATCTAAAACGAAAGGGGTCAAATGATGATTAGCGATCGCCTCATTAATTTGGCGTTTTAACGGCAGTGAGAGTTGAGTTAATGTCCAACCCTGCACTGCGTTAGGCTGATGTAACCATTGGCGCGCCGCTTCATTAATGACCATGAGTCGCTGTTCTTGATCGAATACCACGACCCCAGTATGCATACGTTCGACAATATGCTGGTTAATCACCTGTAATTGCTGCGCTTGCTTAGTTTGTGAAAAAGCTTCTAGTTCAACAATACGGAGTCGACGGGTCACCAACTGCCCTAAAATCGAAATCGTGATAAAACTTACCGCCAGCAAACTGACGGAACTCACCATCCGCAGATCGTTATCACGGATCAGAGAAAAGTAGAACTGCTGATAAATCACTGCGATCGCTGCCAGCAATGCAATGACCATCGCACGCCCTTGCGGCAACAACACACTGGCCGCCATCACCATGACCAAGTACAACATCGACAATTGCAGGCTGGGTCCACCGTTGGCATACAACAGCAGCGTCATTGCTACAACGTCAAGCGCCAACATTGCAAAGATTTGCACGTCTTGATAAAACGGCCAAAAGCGTAGCAACAGATATGCAAATATCGCCCCTAAGCTATAGGTGCTGATCGTTTGTAAATACAAGGAAGGGTCATTGATGCCGACAATTGGATTTTTGGCAGTCAATAGAAATAGAGCGATCAAGAAAAATGACAGCGCAATCCGATAGCCCGCGTAAATCAGATTAATACGCTGTAGCGGCGTAGAGATCAACGAACTAGAGAGTGTTGAACGTGCTGTCATAGATTAGCTTTTAAAAACTAGGGAGTAATCAGCCGGTAACGCATGGCAAGGTGTGTCAATTTCACATCACTATCAATTTGGAGTTTTTCAAAAATACGATAACGATAGGTATTCACGGTTTTGACGCTGACAAATAAGCGATCGGCAATTTCTTGGGCACTGACGCAGTTGACGACCATCATCGCGACTTGCATCTCACGTTCGGACAATAAATCAAACGGTGAATTTTGCTGATCGGATAAATAGCTCGAAGCCAGTTGCTCTGCAATATCGGCACTGAAATATTTACCGCCTTGAATCACTTTGCGAATCGCGCGTACCATTTCATCCAGCGGCGCGCCTTTGGTGATGTAACCACTCGCGCCGGCTTTCAAGAGCATGGATGGATAGGGTTCTTCACTTAAGCCGCTGACTGCGAGAATTTTGATCCCAGGCACTGACTGTAATAACCGACGCGTGGTTTCGACGCCACCAATACCCGGCATATTGACATCCAGCAAGACCACTGCAGGTTGATGCTGGCGTGCCAGTTCAATGGCTTGTTCGCCTGATTCCGCCTCTCCGACGATCTGAATATCGGGCGTATCTGTCAACATGCGGCAGATACCCGTGCGTACTAATTCATGATCATCAACTACGAGAACTTTGATCAACTGTGCCTCTCCGTTTGCATGGCTTTTCATATTCGAACCGACATTCGAATCTATTTTTCTAACAAGAGATATAATAACAAGAAGATGTTAACTATATTGAGATTATCATTGCAAAAACTAGGCGCAATATAGCACCTCAATTAGGTAATTACCTATCTCTATATGATGCAACTGCGACATCAACAAAAGCTTCGTCGCAAAATCCATTCCAAAAGTATGTATTCACCTTTAAAAAGTGCTGTCTTGATCATAACAGCATATTCTGGTTGATATTTAATGTGTTTGCATAAAATTTAATCAAAATTCATTTGACATTGTTTCATGAAACGAACACTCTTAGGATATCGCTTCATGTAACACATTCGCGGAATATGAGCATAATCGCTATTGAAAACGGGTCGGATTGTATCAATATACAATCTATAGCAATCAGTTTTGAGTTCTAATGTGTTCATCTACTTGATGGCAGCTCAAAATAGATCTCGAAATATTTAGTAGTAAAAGATACGCATAAAAGCTACATCGTGAGGGATACATTCATTTATAGTGCGTCCCGCATCAGGTTTTCCATCAAATAAAGTTTTTTTGGAAAACATGAGTGGTTTTTAAGCGATATGGCACAAATAGGCAAGGATGGGTGTTTTTATCAAAACGCACTCAGTAATTAGGACAGGAAAATGAACACATCCCTACAGAAAACTCTAGGCAATCGCCCGCATCACTTGCTGGTGGTTAGCATTTTGTCGTGGCTGGTCTCCGCCCCTGCTTCTGCCAACCTGCAGATTACTCAGAACACAAATCGTCCAGTTCAAAAAACAAGTACGCATATTGGTTGGGCGAGCGATGCCAGTAATACCAATCGCGCCAGCCGTATTATGCATAACGACAGTGATGATGAAGACCAAGATTTAACCATCGACATTCGTTCGCTGCCCAAAAATGCTGCACCGACGAATCGTGCGGGCTCATTATCAGGGCTAATTGATAGCGTTCGCGGTCAGTTGCCAAGCGCAGATTCACAAGCCGAAAGCTTATTATCCCTGAACGCATCTGCGGCTCTAGTGATGGACAGCAGCACTGGCGAAGTGTTGTATGGCAAAAACATCGATGCCACACGCCCAATCGCATCGATTAGCAAGCTCATGACTGCGATGGTGACGCTCGATGCGCGCATGCCGATGGATGAAAAAATCACGCTACAACCTGAAGATTTCATCGGACCTAAAAAAGCTCGCTCAAGCTTAAAACCATTCGAAGTATACAATCGTGCTGAACTTTTGCTGTTGGCGCTGATGCATTCAGAAAATCCAGCGGCGGCTGCACTCGCCAGAACCTATGATAAAGGTCGTACGCAATTCATGACCAACATGAATAGCAAAGCAAAATCGATTGGCATGAAAACCGCTTTCTTTGGTGACCCAACAGGTCTGGATAGTCGCAATTCAGCCTCTCCACGCGATTTGGCGAAATTGGTAAAAGCTGCTTACGAATATGAAGTGATTCGCCGCTTCACTACCACAGCTTCGCATGATTTCTATAACGATCGTGGTCTGTTACATTCCGTGAATACCAATGCCCTTGTACGTGAAGGGAAATGGGAAATTGGTTTGTCTAAAACAGGTAATATCAATGAAGCTGGGCACTGCGTCGTCATGGAAGCCAGCGTGAATAAACGCCCGACCGTGATTGTTTTGATGGATGCAGACTCATCACAACGTCGTACTGGTGATGCCAACCGTATTTTGACATGGTTGGGTAATTTAATTTAATGGGTAATCAATATTGCTTGGTTTCAAGCAATATGTGAGATTTAAAAAATGCCACAGTGAATGACTGATGGCATTTTTTATTGGGTAATTATCAGCCAACTTAAACTTATCGAACCAAGTTAGACAATTAAGCCCTTGATAACTTACGCATCAACCCCATCCATAATGACGAATCGAATCATTGGACTTGTGCATGGTTGAAGGCTGATCCTTGTGGTCATTTTCAACAATAAATGACTCATCGAATCACTTTCAGACTACCTTCACAAGCAGCAGTGTACTATGCTTCAACTAAGCATAATTCTGACAACCAATAAGCACAATTGAATGCATGATCAATACGCATCACCCAATGACTTCAACACAACATCAAAGTCAGCGATTATTTAATCAACAAATTGGCAATATGAGTACACAGTATGAGTGAGCACATGGTCAATCAGACCATCACCGAAGTATCAACCCTTGCCTCTGAAACACCAAGTTGGTTGAAACCTGAATTACTTCAAGGCATGTTGCGCGGGATTGAAAAAGAATCGTTGCGCATGCAAGCTGATGGCTTTATTTCACAAACCGATCATCCTGCAGAACTTGGTTCAGCACTTACTCATCCGCGCATTACGACGGATTATTCAGAAGCACTGATTGAACTGATTACACCACCGTGCGAGTCACCAAAGGATGCATTGTCATGCTTACGTGATTTGCATCAAGTGACATATCAGGCTTTGCCGCTGGGTGAAACGCTGTGGCCTTTATCCATGCCTTGCATGCTAGATAAAGATGAAGAAAAAATTCGTTTAGCCCAATACGGCTCATCCAATATCGGTCAATTCAAAACCTTATATCGCCATGGTTTGGGCGTGCGTTATGGCCGCAGAATGCAAACCATTGCAGGGATTCACTACAACTTGTCGTTTCCTGATTCACTATGGGATGCATGGCAAAACGAAGAATCTGCACGTCATGCAATCACGCAAACCAAACAAGACTTTGTCAGTGAAAAATATTTCGGCTTGATTCGTAATTTTATTCGCATGACGCCAATGGTGATTTATTTACTCGGCGCGAGTCCTGCGGTATGTGCTTGCTTCCTCAAAGGTCGAGAACATCATTTGCAAGAATTGATGAAAGGCACCTTATTTTTACCGAATGCTACGGCTTTACGCATGGGTAAACTCGGTTATCAGAATAGTGCACAGCGCAGCCTTGGCATTCATTACAACTGTATCAAAGCCTATATTGCCGGCCTCAAACATGCGATTGGCGATGTTTACCCGCCATTTACCGCGCTGGGTTTGGATGATGAAAATGGCAATCCCATCCAAATCAACGATCATATTCTGCAATTAGAAAATGAATATTACAGTCTGATTCGCCCGAAACAAATCGCGCAAGCCAATGAAACCCCTTCCGCAGCGCTTGAAGCACGCGGTGTGGCGTATGTGGAATTACGCGCAGTAGATCTCGATCCGTTTACCGATGTCGGCATTAGCCTGAACACGGCGTGTTTCTTGGAAGTCTTAGCGCTGTATTGTTTAATGAAGCCAAGCCCAGTATTGCTGGCTACCGAAGAAGAGCTCATTGCCCGTAATCAAACCAAAGTGGTCGATCAAGGGCGTTTGGCTGGGTTAATGATTGAAAGCGCAAATGGTGAACAAGACTTCAGCAATTGGATGACCAATAATCTTTCAGCCATGCTGCCTTTTGCAAAATTACTCGACGAAGCACACGGTGGTACGGACTACAGTGCGAGTTTCACGATCATGCAACAACGGGTGAACGATCCTGAGCTGACCTTATCCGCGCGCGTATTGGCAAAAACAAAATCCGAAGGGGTTTGGGGCTTTGGTTATCAATTGGCACAAACCTATGCCGATAAATTTGATGAAGCGCCTTTACCTGCTGCGATTGCCGCGGAATATGAAGACTACGCAGCACAATCAAGAATACGACAGAACACCATTGAAAATAGCGATACGATAGACTTCGCTCAATATCTAGAACGTTGGCGCGCTAAGCCTGTTGCGGATACTGAGACCATGACAGAAACACACAAACAAAGCGTTTAATTTGACACGTAAGTGCAACTAAGGTAAGGGAATATTGATGATGCGACTGAGTTATCGGCAGGTAAATATTGGGCTATTTTTGACTAGTTTGATCGGAATGGGCTTTGCGCTTTATTTACAGCATTATCAAAATTTAGAGCCATGCCCACTATGTATTTTTCAGCGTGTTGGCTTGATGGTTATGGGATTTTTTGCCTTGATTGCCGCCGCGCATAATCCAAAGTCTTTATTTTTGCGCCGCCTCTATAGTCTGCTGGCAACAGTCGGTGTGCTCTGGTCAGTCGCAGTCGCCAGTCGTCACGTCTGGATTCAACATTTACCCCCAGAAGATGTGCCTGCGTGTGGTCCCGGACTTGATTATTGGATGCAGACATTCCCATTACAGAGCGTGATTCAGAAGGTTCTACACGGTTCGGGTGAATGCGCCAAAGTCGATTGGACTCTGTTCGGTTGGTCACTGCCGCATTGGGCGTTGTTATTCTTTATCGCCTTGTTGTTGGTGAATCTCTGCCAAGTGCTGAGAAGAACCCGCTAATCTCAGATTATTTTTCAATAAAAACCGTACTCAATCAAGTACGGTTTTTTATTTTATCAATCATTTAATTAAAAAAAGCTACTCAACTTTCCGAGTACTGCACTGATGTCGCTATTGGCTTCTTCAGCATTGGTGGTGTCGCCATTTGGGGTCAAATGATTGACGACTTGCGGCAATAGCGCAGCCAGCCCACTTTGGACTTGCTCAGGACTCACGCCGACTTGAGCAGCCACTTGAGCAATCTTATCTGAACCGAGTAATTGACTCAGTGCTTGCGGATCAACAGCTTGGTTCGCCCCTGTACCCACCCAAGATTGCACTTGAGTACCTAAACCTGAATTCGTCAACGTAGAAATCGCATTGCTAATTCCACCTTGCTGCTGCACCCAAGCTAACACCGCAGGCAAAAGTGTAACTAAGATTTGTGGGCTGATTCCACCTAGGTTTGTACCACCAGCGGGTTGATCTGCCTGTGGCTGTCCACCGCCCAGTAAACCTCCCAGCATACTACCCAGTCCACCAGACTGCTGTCCACCGAGTAAGCCGCCCAACATACCGCCTAACCCACCCCCTTGTTGACCACCTTGCGCCAGTGCTTGCTGAGCAATTTGACCCACTAATCCGTCAAGCATCCCCATGATATTTATCCTTTTTAGTTAAGAAAGTATATCAATGTCGACCAAATATATTGATCAACGTCGGCTTAGTATACGAAGGGTATATATATGAATGACAATAGTGTTTTGGTATGAATTGTTAAGTTATGTGATGAGAAGATCGATTCTACAACTCAGCTACCATCTAATCAGTGATGCGTTGCACATCATCTGCCCAGAACCTTGCAATAACCATCAGTCGACGCCAATTGTCCGCATCCACTTGGTCACGCCAAACAACCCAGCTTTTCACTACAGATTTGTTCTTTTCAATCGCATCAAAGCGTAAAACCAACACAAATAACCAACCTTGAACACCAACTAAACGGCCTTCATAGATGTGAGTTTTTTTTATGTAACTCGGCTCTAAAACCGACCAGCGCCATGTGTTTTTATCGAATTGAATGAGTTGCACGAGACGCGCGACTGGCTTCTGCAACAAGCGTTGATATGCGACGAAAAAGCCCATCAACATCAGGGCTAAACCTTTACCCCATGCAGGCATTTCACTGAACAGCAGAATGAGACAGACCATCAGAAACACGACCGCTTCACACCATTTTTGCAAACGGCCGTCTTGAAGCGTCGTGTTGATTCTCATACTACTTTAATCATTAGCCTTTTAAGAATTTCAAACGGTTAATCACTCCAACAAGTTCAGCAGGTGGCGTCGTAACACCCATAAACCAATCCAATAAATCTGGATCTTCTTGGTCAATTAAAACTGCAAAATCAGCTTTTTCTTGCGCATCGGCATGAACAAAATGTTCACGCACATACGGATCAAAATAGTAATCCAACTCTTTCAAACCACGGCGCGCACGATAAATCACTTTACGGTCAGCAAGGCTAATTTCTTGCTCGTTCTGATTACTTGTGTTGTTTGTCATTAAACTTCTATTCCTGCGCCTAAATATGCGGCTTGTACACGAGGGTCAACCAACAACTCTTGCCCTGTACCGCTCAATGTCATTTCACCATGTTCTAAAACGTACGCCCGATCAGCGAGTTGCAATGCACCCCGTGCATTTTGCTCGACCAACAGAATCGACAGCCCGCTTTTCTTCAATTCCGCTAAGGTGTTAAAGATCAGCTCAATCATCAACGGCGCGAGCCCCATCGACGGTTCATCGAGTAACAATAATTTAGGGCGCGAAAGTAACGCTCGACCAATCGCCAGCATTTGCTGTTCACCACCTGACAATGTCCCCGCCAACTGATCACGACGCTCGGCCAGCCGTGGAAAACGTCCAAAGACATTATCCAGCTCACTCTGTTTCCAGCCATGCAAATATGCACCCATCTGCAAGTTTTCCAACACGGTCATTTTCGGGAAAACGCCACGACCCTCTGGAACCAGTGCAAGGCCTTGCGCGACCCGTTGATGACTGGCTAATTTAACAATCTCAGCGCCTTGATAAATAACCGAGCCTGTCGACGTGACCAAACCGGCTAAGGCATTGAGCGTAGAGCTTTTACCTGCACCATTGGCGCCAATCAGGCAGACTAACTCGCCATCATTGACCTGTAGATCTAAGCCTTGTACCGCATGGATATTGCCATAACGCACATTGAGATTTTTAACGGATAGAACAACTTTAGAATCTGCGCTCATTCTATTGCACTCCGTGGCTCATGTCCTTTTCCCGCTTGCGCCGTTGCATCACCGCCCAAATAGGCTTTGATGACGCGTTCATTTTGACGGACTTCTTCAGGTGTGCCGTCGGCAATTTTTTCACCAAAATCAAGCACACTGATGCGATCACACAAGCGCATCATCAGCCCCACATCATGCTCAATCAACACAATCGTCATACCATCCGCGTGAAGTCGACGAATCAAATCTTGTAACTGCGCCGTTTCGGTCGGATTCATACCCGCCGCAGGCTCATCCAATGCCAGCAAGCGTGGTTTTAATGCCAACGCACGCGCGATTTCTAAACGGCGCTGATCACCATAAGACAAAGTCCGTGCCACACGAGAGGCCACATCTTTAGATAAACCCACGTACTGCAACAACCTTAACCCTTCTTGGCGAATAAAAAGCTCTTCGCGTCTTGCTGCTGGTGTGCGCAGAATCGCGCCAATAATGCCTGTTTTGGTTTGGCTATGTTGACCGACCATCACGTTTTCCAGCGCAGTCATCTCACTAAATAAACGAATATTTTGGAATGTACGCGCCAAGCCTTTTTTGGCTAACACTTGCGGACTGGTTTTCAGGCTCATTTTATCGCCATCAAACACAAAACTACCCGAATCCGCCTGATACATCCCCGTCATGACGTTAAACAACGTGGTTTTACCTGCGCCATTCGGCCCGATTAAGCCGTGAATGGTGCCTTGTTCGATGCGTAAACTGACATTTTTCAGCGCATGCACGCCGCCAAACGATTTATTAATATTGTCAAATTCAAGTAAGGTTTTCAGAGGATTAGTCATGATGAAACTCCTCTTTGCGACGACGCGAAGGCAACAACCCCTCGGGTCTAAACAGCATCATCGCCACCAGAGCCACCCCAAAAATCAACATGCGCACGTTATCAGGATCAACGACTTGATGACCAAACAACGCTTCTTGCAAAGGACGAATGACTTCACGCAATATTTCTGGCGTTAATGTCAGTAACACCGCCCCCAAAATCACACCCGCAATATTACCCATGCCACCCAAAACCACCATGCACAGCACCATGATCGATTCCATGAGACTGAAACTAGTCGGGTCAATGAACCCCTGAAAACTGGCAAACATCCCACCCGCCACGCCACCAAAACTTGCACCCATTGCGAAAGCGAGCAATTTGATGTTCCGCACATTGATGCCCATCGCTTTTGCGGCGAGTTCATCTTCACGAATCGCCACCCAAGCACGGCCAATACGTGAATTTTCAAGGCGCATACAGATGCCAATCACGATGAGAACTAAGACTAGGAATAGGTAGTAATACAAATATGAGCCATTAAAATGCTGACCGAACAGATCGAAACCCGAACCAAAGTCATGCCCAAAAAACGATAAATTATCGATCCCGCTAATGCCTTGCGTGCCGTTGGTAATATTAATGGGACGATCCAGATTCTGCATAAACAAACGCACAATCTCACCAAAACCCAAAGTGACAATCGCTAAATAATCCCCGCGTAATTTCAAGGTTGGCGCACCCAAAATAGCACCTGCCAGACCCGCAAAACCAGCCCCAATCGGAATCAACAGCCACGGGGAGACATGAATATTTAGATGCGGCGAAGCCAGCACCGCGACCATATACGCACCCAGCGCATAAAACGCGATATAGCCTAAATCCAGCAATCCAGCGTAACCAACCACGATATTGAGACCCAATGCCAGCATGCAATACAGCAACGCATAATCAGCTGTACGCACCCAAGACGGGCCCATCAGACCGAGCGCAAAAGGCAACAACAGCAGACAAATACCGAGTAAGGCAAAAGCAGATTTTTGCTTGGCCGTTAAACTTTTAGAGGTCATTGTGTATGACGCGACATGCTGAGACTCAGGCGCTAAATTCTCAGTCATTATGCACGCTCCGACTGACGTTCGCCGAGCAAACCAGAAGGACGCACCATGAGCACGGCAATCAACACGAGGAACGCAAAAATATCTTTATATTCACTGCCCATCAGACCATGTGTCCAATCAGACAAATAGCCAGCGCCCATTGCCTCGATAATGCCGAGCACAAATCCACCGAGCACTGCACCACGAATATTACCGATTCCACCCAATACCGCTGCCGAAAAGGCTTTCAAACCCAACAAGAAACCCATCGTAGCACTAGCTTGACCATAACTCGCGGTGTACATGACACCCGCCAAACAGCCCAATCCAGAACCGAGCATAAATACGCTACTAATGATGCGATTGACATTGACGCCCATTAGCGCAGCGACGCGATCATTCTGTGAAGTCGCACGCATCGCACGCCCCAAACGCGTCCGTTGCACCAACAGCCACAAACCGAGCATGAGCACAATCGACAACACAAACGTACCCATCTGATACACGGTAATCCGCGCACCCAACACTTCAAACGGCGTACTGGTTAATACATCTGGAAAACGTTGATAGCCGCGACCCCAAATCATCATCGCCAAATTCTGCAACACAATCGACACACCAATACCCGTGATTAGCGGCGCTAAACGTGGCGCATGACGCAGTGGTCGATAAGCGATCCGCTCAATACTAAATCCGAGCAAGGCACAAACTGGCAAGGCTAATAAAACCGCGACAACCAGCAATAAATACGGCGGTAAACCCAGATTAAGGCCAATCAATGTCGTAAGAATCGTGATCGTCGACATCGCACCGACCATGACGACATCACCATGCGCAAAATTGATCAGACCGAGGATGCCATAGACCATGGTATAACCGAGCGCGATCAATGCATAAATACTGCCAATAATCAAACCATTAGCAAGCTGTTGAATAAAAATATCCACGAATACCAATTATCCTGATAATAAATTTTTTGATCACCAATGAGACGATCACGCATCAATGATGCGCTGGTTATGAAAGCATGGATTATGCCGTTTTTATGAGTTGGGTGATATATAGATGGCGTTTTTTATGATGTCGTAGAAAACCTAATAACCTGCCAAAATGTATGTGCTTCTGGCACAAAAAACTGCAACATCCATGCACCGCCGACCAACACAATAACGGTAAAGAATAATGGGAGTCTCGTCACCTGCCAAAATGTCAGCAAATAGGGCTGAGTATCTGACCGTCGGATACGATGATAAACCTGCATCGACACTAAGCTGTCCAATGTTAATTCAGCCATCAATGTCGGCGCCGATAAAATCAGCCAAAAGGCAGCACCAAAAAGTACAAGCAAAATGATGAGCTCTAACTCAAAAAGGCTTGAGGGTATAACATCAGGTGCAGATACATAATCAGCAGCATTATCGATTGAGCGCTTTTTTCGAGGCTGAAATCCATCAACACTGTCTGTCGAACTTTCATCCTCCGCAATATTCTTAGGGTGCGCGCCAGTCCATAACCATAGACACAAGCAAAGCGACAGATAACCTGCACATAAACCAAACGCATACCTGATCGGCATACTTTGTACGCCGCTCTTTAATAGAATGGTTGAAACGATAAAACCCATCAATCCTGCAATAGCCACAAATCCAGCCATGGTCAATTTAGGTGACCGCCACCATTTGATTTGCAGTTCGATGGCAGAAATGGCTTGCCTGCGCGAGCGGAAATATGATTTTTTATTAGAATCTGCCATAACATACTCTTAGATTTTTTAATTCAAACATTCTGTATTTGTTTTAAATCACAACTTCTCAGCCCACAACACCATATTCTGCGCGAAAACATCATTAATAATCTGTTCAATAGGCTCTGGATGACGATCAAATTGACCATCCAAAATGAGCGTACACAAACCATGTACCAAACTCCACGCGTGAATTGCAGCCCCATTGACTTGCGGTGATTTCGGGTCTGCTTGGAGCACTGCGGCGATCATCTTGATCAACCCTTGAAAAGCAATATTGCCTGCACTATTTGCATCATCATGATGATGTGCAGCAGAAAACCGTCCAAACATCAGACGATATAAAGCAGGATTCTGACACGCAAAATCAATGTAAGCACGTCCAGCAAGCCTATATTGCTCCATCGGGGTTTTGCCGTTTCGAATCGCCGCATCTTGTCCTTGCGTAAAACGCGTAAATCCTTCCGATGCCATCGCTAACAGCAAAGCGTCTTTATTCGCGAAATGACGATATGCGGCATTTGCAGAGACACCTACTTCTCGCGCAAGTTCGCGCAAACTGATGTCCGCGTTTTCACTCGACTCTAAAAGCGCCAAACCTTTTAATAATAAGGCCTCACGCAGATTTCCATGATGATAGCTGCGTGCTGGCTCCGTGCTATCCGTCGCCTGATCAATATTTAGTGTTGACACTGTGTACATTCTACCTTATCTTAATGTTGTCACCGTATACATAGTAATTCAAAGCCATTTGCCCAACAAGAGGACAACCAGAATGAAACATAACAATTTACTTAAAAATATCGTCAGTACCGCAGGACAGTTTTTAGCAAAGCGCGTTCCCTACAATCCAGAAAACCACTATCTGGAGACCATCTTTGCACCTCAGCCTGATGAACACACCGCCACCCAGCTTAAGGTCAAAGGACAAATTCCAGCAGCACTCAATGGTATCTTAACCCGTATCGGGCCGAATCCGAAAAAAGTGGATAACCCAGGCAATCACTCATGGTTCGTCGGCGATGGCATGGTGCATGGTCTCCGTATTCAAAATGGACAAGCCGTTTGGTATCGCAATCGTTATGTCGCGGATACGAGCAAAGACAGCGCTCTGGAAGAGCAACTCGGCGCACAACGTGGCATCGGCAGTGCAGTCAACACCAACATCATCGGTCATGGCGGTCGGCTTTGGGCGTTGGTTGAAGCAGGCGCTTTTCCTGTTGAACTCAGCCCTGAACTCACGAGCGTGCATGTCGGATTATTCGATAGCGCACTCAACAATGGCTTTACCGCACATCCGCATTTAGATCCAAAAACGGGTGAGCTGCATGCCATTTGCTATGACGCACTGAAACAAAAACATGTCACCTATCTGGTCATTGATCAAGACTGTCAGGTCAAAAACAAAGTCTCCATTCCCGTCAAACACGGCCCGATGATGCATGACGGCGCCATGACCAGCAAAAGTATGATTATTTTTGATCTCCCTGTGACGTTCTCAGGCAAAGATATTTTAAAAGGCGCATCACTGCCCTATCGTTGGAATCCGAAGCACCCTGCCCGTGTCGGTGTTTTACCGCGTAATGGTGGCGCTGAAGACGTACGTTGGTTCGATGTGGATCCTTGCTATGTGTTCCACAGCTGTAATGCTTTTGAACGCGATAATGGCGAAATCATTGTCGATGTCGTTGCACATCCCAAAATGTTCGCGTCTGACCTCACCGTCAAAACAGGGCCTGAACTCAGCAATACCACCTTTGAGCGCTGGACAATAAGCCCCCACTCAAACAAAGTGCAACGCAAAGTCATCCACGCCGAAGATCAAGAGTTCCCTCGCTTTGATGAGCGTTTTGCAGGTCAAGCCTATCATCATGCTTACACCATTTCACTGCCGATGGACGGCAATACCTCTCTGCCGAATCAATTGCTTCATTTTGATCTACAAACGGGTCAAACCAATCGCCACAGTTATGGTGAAAATGAGGTTACTGGTGAAGTTGTCTTTGTTCCAAGAAGTCATGATGCGCCCGAAAATGATGGCTGGCTCATGTCTTATGTGCATGATCTCAATTGTGGAAATAGCAAAGTTGTGATTTTGGACTCTCTCAATCTGGGCGGTGATCCTGTTGCTGAGATCGAATTACCCGTTCGCGTGCCAATGGGCTTTCATGGCAATTGGATTGCGGATGTGGCTTAAAGCAGATTTAGGTGAATGAATCCGTATTGATTTGCTGAACTGATTTGCTGAATCGATTGATTAAATTCAGCAAATCACCTTTTGAAATTAAAAACTTACTTCAAATAAGACTTCAAAATTCCCACAACCTGCTCAATCTCAACTTGTCGCTGCTCAGGCGTAATATCTTCAGCGCCCAAATGTTCGCGAATATGCCCTTCCAAGACTTCCGCCATCAAACCATTTGCCGCACCGCGTATCGCAGCAATCTGTTGAAGAATCGCAATACATTCAACATCATGTTCTAGCGCTTTTTCAAGTGCATCCGCTTGCCCCTTAATCCGACGGATGCGGGTTAAGATTTTCTTCTTTCCATGGATCATGTGTGCCATCGCAACTATCTCACCAATTCTAATCGCAGAATGTTCCGTTTTTACTTCCAATATACTAGGGGGTAGTATACCATATTGCTTACATATTCGCCTATCCGATCGATGGGTAAATCGAGAGATCGCCATGACGACACCATCCGTGCAACAACAACGCCCGAAAACTTACGTCTTTAATATCAGCAACCCCCTGGCTGAAAAGAAAATTAAATGGGCAGTTATTCTGACTGCCTTGATGATGGTTGCTGAAATTGCCGGTGGCTATGTGTATAACTCGATGGCGCTACTTGCTGACGGCTGGCACATGAGCACACACGCCATGGCGTTAGGCTTATCAATGCTCGCATACGTCTTTGCCAGAAAGCTATCGCAAGATGCACGCTTTACCTTCGGCACATGGAAAATCGAAATCTTAGCCAGTTTTACCAGTTCAATTCTATTGGTACTGGTTGCTGGATGGATGCTTATTCAATCCGCTGAACGGTTACTCTCACCGTCACCTATTCGCTATGACGAAGCAATTTTTATTGCCGTAATTGGACTATTGGTCAATCTCATCTGTGCATGGTTATTGAAAGACAATCATAGTCATGGACACGACCATTCGCACGATCACCACCATGGTCACTCACATGGGCATGGCAATCACGATCTAAATCTGCGCTCAGCTTATATTCATGTGATTACCGATGCAGCGACTTCGGTGTTAGCTATTTTTGCTTTGATTGGCGGAAAGTTGTGGGGCGCAAGTTGGTTAGACCCTGTCATGGGCTTAGTTGGTGGGGTGCTGGTTGCCATTTGGGCGTATGGTTTAATTCGTGATTCTGGACGGATTTTACTTGATGCAGAAATGGATGCACCCGTGGTTGCGGAAGTCATTGAGGTGATCAATGCCAGTCCGATTCGTGCAACGATTAACGATATTCACGTTTGGCGAGTGGGTAAAGATCAATATGCTTGCGTACTCAATCTCACCACCACCAGCTTAGAAGCCAATGCGGAATATTTCCGCCAGCAACTCAGCATTCATGAAGAGTTGGTACATATCATCGTCGAAGTCAATCTTCCGCTGATCAACAACCCTTATCCAACTTCATAAGAACAATCATCCTAGGCTCTGTCTTTGAACGATAGAGCCTAGAACGATCATCATCACACGTTAAGCTAACATGCCATCTAAGGCATTTAGCGGTAAATAAACATCGGTCAACTGCTCACATTCAGGTTGATCAAGACCCAAAGTCAGATAGTGAAAAAAGACTGGAAAGTCTCGCAGCTCCTCCCCACTTTCTGGAAGCCATTGCTGATATAAATAATAAATACTTTCACCAATCCGATCGCGCGACCCAATATGACGTACTACTGCACAACGCCCGGCAGGAATCAGTTTGGTGATTATTCTGTCTGCATTCGCAGGAACTTCCTTAATGATCGAACCACAAATGTCAAAACGAAAATCTGCAGCTGGTATCGTTTCGGGATTATCATAAAGAATACCGTAGGTTTGACTACTCTCAACAGGTGACAAACCTGTTGTCTTACGCCATTCAATAAAGTGACGAACCGAGTCATTCAACAAAGCGGGTGCACCACGATGTTCAAGTACAGCCACCATAACGTGTTCTACACTCACAATCTTTACTTCCATTTCTTCTACTCCTTCTCGTTTCGGAAATTGATAGTGGGTATGCCACGATTCCCACTCTGGATTTTGTCTAAACGCAGTCGGTGTCTGCCCAAAGATATGCTTAAATGCGCGTGAAAATGATTCTGGGTTTTCGAATCCTGAATCTAGCGCAATATCGATAATTCGCTCTTCGCGGTTGAATACCAAACGATAAGATGCTCGTTTCAATTTAAGCAATTGAATATACCGACTCACACCAATGCCGCAATATTCTGAAAACTGGCGATGAAAATGAAATTTTGAAAAACAAGCGACGCGGCTCAAATCGTCCATCGTGAACGGTTCATCAAGATACTTTTCAATATATTCGAAGACTTGGTTAAAACGTTGCGCGTACAACTCGGCTTTAGTCTGACTCATCGTCTCAATTCAACCCATCTGATTAATCACTACTTTGCCAGAATATATAGCCATTCGTCCTGACTGAAATTGCTAAAAAGCAAACATAAAAAAAACAGTCTACCTTTTGGAAAGCTGTTTTTGGTTGAAATAAAGCAAATGGCGAAAAAGATGACTTTAGCAACCACGATATCTTAGGCAATTTTGGATATTAACTTTCAATACTTGGCAGTTGATTATAAAAAGAGAGAATCTCCACTGTGGCACGCACATCATGGGTTCGTACTATGGAAACGCCCTGTTGCACAGCGAGCAGCGCAGCAGCCAGTCCCGCATTGATACGATCATGAACCGCCGCCCCGCCTAAGAGTTCACCCAAAACACGTTTGCGTGAAATACCCATCAGCAGCGGAAATCCAAGTGAATGTAACTGCCACAGTTCATCCATTAACTGTAAACTTTGCTCGGTATTTTTAGCAAAACCAAAACCCATATCCAAGATAATATTTTCACGGCGTATACCAGCAGCCAATGCAGCATCTAGCCTCACTTTTAACTCGGATTGAACTTCGCACGTCACATCGTCATAGATCGCCAATTCGTTCATCGTAGCGGGTTCACCGCGCATATGCATGAGTACGACAGGTACATCCAGTTGTGCCGCAACTTTAAGCGCGTTCGGTCGAGTTAAAGCACGTACATCATTCCAAATATGTGCTCCGGCCTGTGCCGCAGCTTTAAACACTTCGGGTGTACTGGTATCAATCGACAGAATTGTGTCAAAGCGCTGACTCAAAACCTCGACCAATGGAATCACCCGATCAAGCTCCTCTTGCAAAGATACTGGCTTTGCATCTGGACGTGTTGATTCACCGCCTATATCCAAAATTGACGCGCCTTCCGCAAGCATGCTTTCAGCTTGCTTTAAGGCGGCGTTTAAGTCAGTGAAACGCCCACCATCCGAAAAAGAATCCGGCGTGACATTGAGAATACCCATCACCTGAGGACGGGAAAGATCAAGGGTTTGATTGCCACAGACGAGCGTCTGTTTTGGCAGAGGATGTAATTTCATGGTTTATTTTAAACTGATTCGATGATTTGCATGATGAATAATTCTATGGAGTGCCAGCAATAAAGTTCATCAAGCAAATACTTCACTGGGTAGACTGTAGGACTCAAAAATACACCCATAAAAAAAGCCCTCGATTCACGAAGGCTTTTTCACTTAAAACATTACATCACAGGCAATGGCGGCGGTAATACCGCACCTTCTGGTGGTGTCACCGAGACTGGCAAAGGATTTACAGGCTCATAAACCTTCGGCTCACGCGGTGTACGACCTTCCATGATGTCAATGATTTGGTCACGATCAATGGTTTCCCATTTCAGCAACGACTCAACCATCACTTCGATCTTGTCTTTATTCGCTTCGATCAAATCACGCGCGACAGTGTATTGCGCTTCCAAGATGCGGCGAATTTCTTGATCAATCAGTTGTTGGGTTGCTTCGCTGACCGAACGATTACCGATCTTGCCAAAGTAACCACCATCCTGCGACTCATCTTCATAAACCATGATGCCCAAGGCATCACTCATGCCGTACTTAGTGACCATTGCACGGGCAATCTTCGTTGCTCGTTCAAAGTCATTCGATGCGCCAGTTGATTTTTGGTTTACAAACACTTCTTCGGCAATACGACCACCAAACAAGATCGACAATTCATTCAACATCTTGTCTTTATAGTTGCTCACGCGATCAAACTCTGGCAACTGCCAAGTGACACCGAGCGCCCAACCACGTGGCATGATGGTAACTTTATGAACAGGATCAGTGTTTGGTAACAACTCAGCAACAACCGCATGGCCAGCCTCGTGATACGCAGTATTTTTACGCTCGTCTTCACGCAGAACCATGGATTTACGTTCTGGACCCATGAAGATTTTATCTTTAGCATCTTCAAAGTCATTCATATCGACCGTGTTCTTGTTGCGGCGCGCCGCAAACAAAGCGGCTTCATTAACTAAGTTCGCCAAATCCGCACCACTCATGCCTGGTGTACCGCGTGCAAGCACTTTGGTTTCAACACCAGTCGCTGAAGGTAATTTTTTCATGTGGACGTTGAGAATTTCTTCACGGCCTTTGATGTCTGGCAAGCTCACCGCAACCTGACGGTCAAAACGACCTGGACGCAGCAATGCTTTATCCAACACGTCTGCACGGTTAGTTGCCGCAATCACAATCACGCCTTCTGAACCTTCAAAACCATCCATCTCAACCAACATTTGGTTCAATGTTTGTTCACGCTCATCATTACCGCCGCCCATACCTGAACCGCGATGACGACCCACCGCATCGATTTCGTCGATGAAGATAATACACGGCGCGTTACGCTTCGCTTGTTCGAACATATCACGTACACGGGATGCACCAACACCGACAAACATTTCAACAAAGTCCGAACCCGAAATCGAGAAAAATGGCACTTTCGCTTCGCCAGCAACGGCTTTAGCCAATAAAGTTTTACCCGTTCCTGGTGGGCCAACCATCAAAACGCCACGTGGAATCATCGCACCGAGACGTTTGAATTTGGTTGGATCACGTAAGAAATCAACGATTTCGACCAACTCAGCTTTCGCTTCATCGCAGCCAGCAACATCAGTAAAGTTCACTTTAATCTGATCTTCGGTCAGCATCTTGGCTTTAGATTTACCAAAGCTCATCGGTCCACGACCACCGCCACCACCGCTGCCGCCACCCTGCATGTTCCGCATAAAGAACATGATCAGACCAATGATCAAAAGCACAGGGAAGCTCGCAACCAACAGTTGCATCCACACGCTTTGACGATCAGGTGCAGAACCTTGGATATCGACTTTTTGCGCAGCCAAACTTGGCATCAAGTTATTATCAGGAATACCTGCTGGACGTACGGTTTCAAAGGCAGTTTTATCTTTGCGTTCGCCTTGAATGCTTTCGCCATCAATTTTGATGCTCTTCACTTGACCTGCGTTAACCGCAGTCACAAATTCAGAATAGCTCAAAGCATCTGGCTTTTTCTTGTTCTCAAAATTGCTAAATACCAGTACGACAATGCCGATTACAACCAGCCAAAGTACCGTATTTTTGAAGATATCATTCAAGGCTTTTCCACCTATGGTTACTAAATTAAATATGGGCGCTAAAGTAAAACGTTTGAATCAAAATTTGTAGCACTAACATAACGCCATTACACATCCACAACAACCAAATCAGGTGGCAATCACGTCGGATTTTGTCACTATTTGTATGCAGATCTGATGTAATTAATCCGCACCCATTCGATGAGAATTACTATACATCCGTTGCATCAACATCACTATTTTTAACGCTGACTTTACGTCCTTGCGCAAGCAAATAGACTTCAGGTGAACGTGGACGAGAAGCTTTCGGCTTGACCGACTTAATCACCGTAAACTCTTTAACAATCGATTTACGGTACTCCTCAAATCCTTCACCTTGGAACACTTTCACCAAGAACTGACCTTTTTCATCCAGTACTTTAGCGGCAAAATCGAGCGCCAAGTCGCACAAATAGATCATGCGCGGTTGATCTACTGCACTATTACCTGATGTATTGGGTGCCATATCGGAAATTACAACGTCTACTCGTCGCCCTTGTAACATTTCGAGCAACTGATTAAAGACACTTTCCTCACGAAAATCGCCTTGGATGAAAGTGACGCCGGCTAAATTATCCATCTCTAAAATATCAGTCGCCAAGACCATCCCACGATCACCCGTCAGTTTTGCAGCAATTTGCGACCAACTTCCTGGAGCGGAACCAAGGTCTACTACGACCATACCCGGCTTAATAAGCTTATATTTATCATTTATTTCCAATAACTTATAAGCAGCACGTGACCGATAACCATCTCTATGGGCTTGTTTGACATAAAAGTCATCTAAATGCTCACGCATCCACTCCTTACTACTGGTAGAGAGTTTTTTATTGGTAATGCGTGTGGCCATGTGTTGTCCCAATCAAAGTTACGAGTCGTACAAAATTTAAAGCGCTCATGAGTTTTCATTTACAAAAAACTTGAATAAATAATCTCACGAATGACTATTTTATGCCAAAAGTGGCTGTGATGCCTGTTTGATATCGGTCTGAATCATATTTAATACGCGTTTTTAAGATACAATATGCACATCTCGTTTTATAAAACCGTTTGGTTTTAATTTTTTTACCCGCTCATAAAGGTTTTTTTCCATGTCCGCACTGTCAACCCAAGAACGCAAACGCTTACGCCGTATTGGACATGAGCTAAATCCTGTCGTGATGCTCGGCAACCACGGCTTATCAGATGGCGTGATCGAAGAATTACATCGCGCGCTTGCCGATCATGAGTTAATCAAAGTCAAAGTTGCTGGCGAAGATCGCGAACTGCGTCAAACATTGATTGATAGTGTTGTTTCTGTGAGTGGCGCGGAAGTAGTACAGCAAGTGGGCAAAATTATTTTAATGTACAAAAAAGCTGAAAAACGCAATGTGCATCTGTCTAACTTAGTCCGTTTTGCACATTTAGACGACTAATCGAAAGTCGCACTTTCGTAATGCCGTTTCGTATTATTGTAAAATCACTTGTTTTCTAGTCATGAATTCAGTCACTCTCGATAGTTCTTAACCACTATGGAAAGTGACTGATGAAACTTAATATTATAAAAATGAGCTTGGTCATCGCAACGTTGACCCTATCTGCGCAGAGTTTTGCCACCAATCCGGTGGTGTCAAATACCGCCTTAAACTATTCAGCAGATCAATCAGTCCAACCCATCGCGACGCATACACCACTCATTAAAGCGACTCACACACAGACTGCGACGCATCAAACCGCCAAGCAACGCATTAAAAAATCAGGACGGTTACACCACCCTAAGCATAAAATGCATCACCGCGCCACACAAAAAAAATAAAATCAATTACTTAATCTCATCACTTAAAAACTTCCGCAGCCGATCAAGAAAACAAATGGCTGCGTTTGTATCCATCGACATACTTTTCAATCTGTGTCACCGCTCGTTCAATATCATAATCTCTGGAGGCCTCTATCATATGATTAAGCATTTCCTCGATATCTTCTAAAGAAAAAAACTTTTCCTTCGAGCGCATAATCAGACTATGTTCAGTTTTCTCAACTAAATCGATATCGATCAGCAACTCTTCATACAGCTTTTCACCTGGTCTGAGTCCGGTATATTGAATCTTGATATCGCCTTTATTATTCTGAGCATCATGTACACTCAAACCACTAAGTACAATCATTTTTTTAGCCAAATCAACAATTTTTACTGGTTTTCCCATATCTAATAAAAAGACATCACCACCTGTTCCCATCGCGCCAGCTTGCAGAACCAACTGCGCCGCTTCAGGAATTGTCATAAAGTAACGCGTCATTTCAGGATCAGTGACCGTCAACGGCCCACCTTTAGCCAGTTGCTTCTTAAACAATGGAATGACTGAACCAGACGATCCAAGGACATTGCCAAAACGTACCATACTGAACTGCGTTTTACTCTCAGGATGAGTAGCGAGCGCTTGGCAAACAAGCTCAGCAAGCCGTTTAGTTGCCCCCATGATATTGGTTGGGCGCACGGCTTTGTCAGTCGAAATGAGAACAAAAGTCTCCACACCGGTCGCTAGTGCTGCTTTTGCACAACATGCGGTACCGATTGTGTTATTCATGATTCCCTCAAAAGGATTCACTTCAACCAAAGGCACATGTTTGTATGCTGCCGTATGATAAACCGTCTGCACACCGTAGCTTTGCATTACTGACTTCATACGGTTTTCTTTCAATACACTGCCAATAATGACCACGAGAGGGACATTTGAGAAAGCCTTCAATTCTTGCTCGATCGCATACAACGCATATTCACTTTGTTCAAGCAGAATTAAACACTTAGGTCGTAGGCGAATGATTTGACGACATAACTCACTACCAATAGAGCCGCCTGCACCAGTCACCAATACGACTTTATTTTCGATATTCTTAAAGAGCAATTGATTAATGGGTGGCACTGAGTCTCGACCCAGCAAATCAACAATATCAATGTCGCGAATATCCGAGATCGAAATCTGCCCCCCGACGAGATCCATCAATCCGGGTAGGGTCCTAACAGGAATTTTGAAGGGTTCAAGCAACTCAACCACTTCACGTTGGCGAGCGCGACTGGCTGAGGGTAAAGCGATCAAGACTTCATCTAACTTGAATTGCTTATATAAAGATTCGAAATCACAGCCTGAATAAACCTTCAGACCCAACACCGAGGTATACATTAAACTCGGGCTATCATCAAAGAAAACGACCGCGCGATACTCATGCGATGCCCGTAACGCGGCTAATAGTTGACGCCCTGCATTGCCCGCACCGTAAATAGCCACCCGACGACTTCCAAACTCAGTTTGAAAAACCAGTCGAACCAACCAACGAATCATCGAACGTGTCCACCAAACCCAGAGGAAGACCAGAAAACCAAAAAAGAAAGGAATACTATGCGGTACAAAAAATAATTTTAAAAAAGAAACTGCAAAGAGCAGCAAGATGATAATGAGGACTGCGAGTATCAAATCATGTAAAAAACTTTCGTCAAAAGCTCTGATCACCGTACGATAGATGCCACACCCTATAAACACAGCGACACAAAGGCACGCTATCAAGAGTGAGTAGAATCCAAACTCTCTATAAACCGATATATGTGAGTCTTCTAATCGAATGGCATAGACCAACAAAAAAAGCCATGGCAGCACTAAAGCATCGCCTACCAATAGCATTAATTGCTTAACTCTACGCGGCAATACGGATAAGCTTAATAAAAAAGATTTCATAACACTCTTAAAAATTCAAACCGCTAATCGGGAGTTCAACATGAAGAGCTAAACCTTCATCATGACCATACTTACCGTCTGTATACCACAGCGATGTTCCTAATTTGACCTGTTTACTCAGTGTGCCCGTCCAACCAAGCGAAATCCCTTTCAGCGTATCTGACTTTGGAAAAGCATGGTTTTGGATTTGATTTCCAGGATTCACTTGCGCATAAAACAGTCGAGCATTCACGCGCAGATTCGTATTTAGAACCATTTCTGCTGCGCCAGAAATCATTTTTCCGTCGCCACCGATGGCATGGCCTAAAGGATAGCCTTGCTGATAATAACCATCTCTATAAGTGCTATGTCTATACATCACATTCTTGATGTGCCAATCAGCAAAGGTATTCACACCTTCCACGTGCCAATTGACCATTTTATTATCCAATACAGAATGTCCATCCAACCCCAACAAATATGAATACTTTGAAGGCAATCCACCTGCCTCATCTTCACCAATCAACTGGCCATAAACACTACTTGGCAAACCCACGAGCGGCTGCAACTTGAGTTTAAAATCAAATCCACCTAATTGATTACTTGGATCATGTCCTGTGCCAATCTTATTATCCTCAGTCCCTTTAATCGCATCGAATAAAGAACTAAATGATTGCGGACGACCTTCGCCTCCCCATTGAATCATTCGAGAAGCACCGAGTTCTAAAAATTTTGTCGGCTGCATTGTAAAACGCGCACCTATTAATTTTGCGTTCGGTATCGCATTATATTGAGCCAACTGCCCAGCAGTGAGTTGATATTGCCAGCGACCCATCCACGAGAGCAAGGGCGTCTCGAACGGAGATTGTTCTGCGCGTTGTAAAATTAAGCCCGTAACAGGTCTCGCAGCATCTGAGCGAATTAAGCTACCATCATACCCAGGTCCCCACCACTGAGAAATCTGACCTAAGGAAAGCCATTGATTCCATCCTTTGACGGCAGCATAAGAACCTTGGACATTGACATTTGAGTGATCTGAAACTTGTTGATCACCCTCAACGTTTCCTTGCAGACGCACGTCCACATGATCCGCACTATAGCGACCACCGAGCGTCAATTCTTGATCGCTATAACTTGATTCTGCAAATGGGCGAGGGAAATTTTGATGATCCGTGGAGACTTGTGCTTTCACAAAAGCAGTCGACTTTAAATCTTGAAGTTGTTGTTGGACGCGCGCGATGGTGCCTGTCTCTAATGCAGTCGACGGATGCGCATGAGTCAAAGAAGATTCGATTTCCTCTTGACTCATTGGCCACGTAGAAAGACTAATGTCAATCACACCCCGATCCGACAACCACGCTAAATCTTGCCGTAAATCCATATCTGGTGAAATAAGTCCCGCTGCGCTCGCATCCATTGCACAAGCAAACAACCCAGACGCGATAACCAACTTGAATTTTGTAGACATATCACTCTCTATTAATTTGCGAATGGATCTGGTCGAACAACGACAGTCGTTATACCGCGAAGTACATCACA
>Ga0209023_10000700_pt1 | contig 49029 bp, 30 predicted proteins | sample LakOneMetagenome_FD_187468 | JGI IMG/M metagenome (GOLD analysis project Ga0209023, IMG submission 187468) | Freshwater and sediment microbial communities from Lake Erie, Canada (SPAdes) (version 2) | ecosystem: Environmental > Aquatic > Freshwater > Lentic | place: Lake Erie, Canada... | reverse complement strand
GATTGAACAGAGAATTACAGATCTCGCATTCTTAAACCCGATTATGGTACCGGAAAATAAAGCGAAGGAAATAGTAAGCTATATCCACTACGAAAAAAAATTATTGACAAAGTCTAGTTCACCTAATCCCAATGAATATTATTACTGGAATTATCCTGTTGAGAAGTTACAGCAGTTATATGATTTGCTTTTGCAACGTCAAATGGTGGCAGAAACGGATGCCATTTTGCGCCTGTTTTCAAAATATGATGTAGACCCAAAGCTAAAAATTATTTGGAAGAAAAAACAAAGATCATTATTTGCCTTATTATATTTCATTTATAAAAAGGAGCAATTTTTTAATAGCGAAACAATCGATGAGATAGCCTTCAAACTCTTTATAGTGGAGGCTTCTAAGTCATCGGTTAGAAATGTAAAGGAAAACTACCGCAAGTTTTGTGAAAATGCGAAAGATCCGAAATACATGATTAAAAAACATTCCCAGGTACTTGAAATAATATCTGAATTAGACCTTTAAAAAACAGGTGTCATTTTGCACTTGTTTCTCCTCCATTTTATATTGGATTCTCCATTTAATGCTCACAATTTTACATCGGTAAAAGGCTTCAGTTATACTCCAAAATAGCAGGCGGTTAGCTGTCAGTACAAATAGAGTAGGTGACACAGGGATATGCACTGCAATGGACTTGAATTTTGATACTTAGAATAATATTTTAAACTAAAAATTTATGATTTGCCCGGTAAACAATAAAGACCTCATAGTAATGATTAATTGCCACCTGCAAAAAGAGCTAAAAAAACATAAGGCCGGTGAATCCACTATAATATGTAACATTTCTTATGGGGAGTCACTGTTCCAAAATTTTGCTTTTAAAAATTCTACTGAAAACCTGGAATCGGTATTCCGTTTTTGCGTTGAATATCAAATTTCAATTACCAAAATTACCAATACCCTAAAAAGATCAGTTAAGGATATATCTATTTCTATAGCAGACGCATTGTTTGAGCTTAAATTTAATTTCGATCTTCCTAATTTATTACTTCTCACAAAGCATTTAGTAGACAATGAACTGAGTGTAGATTCTACGGAACAGACTAATGATATTATAAATCTCAAGCAGGCCGCAATTTTGTTATCGATGTCTGTACAGACATTACGTAATAGGGCAAAAAAAGGAGAAATCCCTGTTTTTGGAAAATCTGTTAAGGGATACAGATTTGAAAAAACAGCCCTTTTGGAATGGGGTAGAAATTACCGAAACAAATCAAATGACTGGTAATAAGCTGTTGCAAACAATAATATGCAATAAACCTAAAATAAAATATTATGAATAGTAATTTAATAAAATCCAGCCTGACAACCTTAAGCGCAAAAATTTCAGTTGAGGCTAAAGCTGATTTCGAGGAAAAAGCCACGAAGGCAGGGATGGTTAAGTCAGATTACTTAAGACTGATATTAAAGCAAGCAGGTATCGGGGTAAACCATGAAGTTATGGTTGTTCCGGTACCAAAACAAGAAGTGGCAATCGTCTCCAATTATGAGGCTTGTAATCAAAATCAACAAATGATAAACCAGACGAATGAAATTGCCAAAAAAGAGGATGTTATTTTGAAAAATGTCAATAATGAAAATGGGGAAATGTTTTTATATTTAACATTTGTAGTTGCAATTCTTGTAATTGGATGTGCATGTCTATCAAGCGATTAATAAAACAATACTCGTAACCATACAGACTTTGTATTTATTCATATTGTGTTTGTATTTATACTGCAACAGTAATTTTTTCACAAACTCGCGCTACCAGCAAACCTATTAGCAACAGGAGTCATATTAGGCAGACACAACTGATAACCCAAACTAATAGAAATAACTTTACTGTTGAAAAATCTTGACTACGCTACCTGGTACATTCTACGCTTTGTGGTTTAATTGTTTTTTGACTCATGCTGAAACAAAAGCTAAATGATTAATCTATAATAAAAGTCAGACTTGTTTTATTACTTTGCACTAAGAACTACTAGCGCAATCCTAGGAAGCAAGTAAAGTATGAATTCAATTGCCTTTATTGATACGGAGATTGACCCGAAAAGCAGAAAGATTCTTGACATTGGTGGTGTCAAGGGTGATGGTAATTCGTTTCATTCAAACTCAATAAACGACTTCACTACTTTTCTTAGAGGGACAGAGTTCGTTTGCGGACACAACATTTTTAACCACGACTTAAAATACATTCAGAAAGCAGTTAATGATGCTGGCATAAATCCTTCAAATTTCATTGACACTTTATTTCTCTCTCCACTTCTTTTTCCGACAAAGCCCTATCATGCTTTGCTCAAAGACGACAAGTTGCAAACAGAAGACACAAACAATCCGCTTAACGACTCTATAAAAGCCAAAGACCTTTTCTTTGATGAAGTTGCAGTGTTTCAGCAAACTGACGAACTATTAAAACAAATTTTGTATTTGCTATTGAATGACAAAAAGGAGTTCCGCTCCTTTTTCCATTTCATTGGATATACAAGCAATGATACAAACCTAGAAAGACTAATTCATGAAAAATTTTATTCCAAAATTTGCGAAAAAGCAGAACTAACAAAAATAATTTCAGAACATCCAATTGAATTAGCATATTGTTTAGTACTCATAAATTGTTCAGCTGAAAGTAAGTCAATAACACCGCCTTGGATACTAAAAAATTATCGTGAGGTTGATCCGATAATATCTTCTCTGAGAAACAAACCTTGTCTTCCAGGTTGTGTGTATTGCAATCGAGCATTGGACATACATAAAGGACTGAAAGATTATTTTGGATTTGATTCTTACAGGACTTACGGAGGCGAACCGTTGCAAGAGAATGCAGTTAAAGCTGCCGTTGACAACAAATCGCTTTTAGCCGTTTTTCCCACTGGTGGCGGCAAGTCAATTACGTTTCAAGTTCCTGCTTTAATGAGTGGCGTTGCAACAAAAGGTTTAACGGTTATTATCTCTCCTTTGCAATCGTTGATGAAAGACCAAGTTGACAATCTTGAAAAGATAGGAATTACAGATGCAGTTACAATAAATGGTCTGCTTGACCCAATTGAAAGAGGAAAATCTTTTGAAAGAGTTGAAGACGGTTCAGCATCATTACTTTACATTTCGCCAGAATCCCTGCGTTCTAAAACAATTGAACGACTTTTATTGGGAAGAAAAATTGTTCGCTTTGTAATTGATGAAGCTCACTGCTTTTCATCATGGGGACAAGACTTCAGAGTCGACTATTTATATATCGGAAAATTCATCAAGCTAATTCAAGAGAAGAAAAATCTTGAAGAAACAATTCCCATTTCCTGCTTTACAGCGACAGCCAAGAAAAAAGTTATTGAAGATATTTGTGCCTACTTTAAAGATGAACTTTCGCTTGATTTAGAAATTTTCAGTTCAAGCGCGACGAGAACAAACTTACAATACAAAGTTTATGAGAAAGGAGATGAAGAAGAGAAATATAATTCAGTAAGAGATTTAATTGAAGAAAAGAATTGTCCAACTATCATTTATGTTTCAAGAACCAAAAAAGCGTATTCACTTGCAGAAAGATTGACAAAAGATGGGTTCAATGCCAAACCGTATCACGGCAAAATGGATGTGAAAGAAAAAACTGCCAATCAAGATGCTTTCATAAAAGGCGAAGTTCCAATAATGGTTGCTACTTCTGCTTTCGGAATGGGTGTTGACAAGAGAGATATTGGAATGGTAATTCATTATGAAATTTCAGACTCATTAGAGAATTACATTCAGGAAGCTGGCAGGGCAGGACGGGATGAAAACATAACAGCAGATTGCTTTGTGTTATTCAATGAAGAAGACCTAGGCAAGCATTTTATCTTGCTCAACCAAACAAAACTTTCAATCAAAGAAATACAGCAGGTTTGGAAAGCGATAAAAGACATAACAAGATTTCGTTCATCGGTTTCAAATTCAGCATTGGAGATTGCACGAAAAGCAGGTTGGGATGATAATGTTGTTGAGATTGAAACAAGAGTAACAACTGCAATTGCAGCCCTTGAAGATGCTGGTTATTTAAAAAGAGGCCAAAACATGCCAAGAGTTTTTGCGAACAGTATTCTTTCAAAGAATGCACAGGAAGCAATTGAAAAAATAAATGCTTCGCAAAGATTTGAGGAGAAGCAAAAAGAAAGAGGAATTAGAATTATTAAGAAGCTTTTTTCAAGCAAAAGTAAACAACAAAGCAATGATGAGACTGCAGAATCAAGAGTAGATTACATCTCTGACCATTTGGGAATTGTAAAACAAGAAGTGATAAATATTGTCAATCTTCTTCGTGAGGAAAAAATTTTAGCAGATGCAAAGGATTTATCTGCATTCATAAAGAAAGGTGAAAACATAAATCGTTCATTAAAGATTGTAGAAACTTTTAGTCAGATTGAAAAATTTCTTTTGCCACTGTTTGAAGAAAAGGAAAAAACATTTCATATAAAGGAATTAAATGAAGATGCAGAGCAAAAGGGTTGCAAAGATGTTACACCAAACAAATTAAAAACCGTAATAAATTTTTGGGCAATCAAGAATTGGATCAAGCAGCACAACGATGAATATTCAAAGAATCATGTTGTGATTCTTTGTGTTCAGCCCAAAGAATTATTAAAAGAAAAATTAGAAAAGCGACATCAATTAGCTAGGTTTCTTGTTGAATTCCTCTATGAGAAGAGCAATATAATCATTGCAGAAATTGAAAAAGAAAAGGAGGAAGTATTGGTTGAATTTTCAGTTCATGAACTAAAAGATGAGTTTGAGAAAAGACCGAAACTTTTCGAAATTAAAGTTTCAATTGAAGACATAGAAGACACACTTTTTTATCTTTCAAGGATTGATGCGATAAGAATTGAAGGTGGTTTTTTGGTTGTTTACAATCGACTTACTATTGACAGAGTTGAGCAAGACAATAAAAGAAGATACAAAAATGATGATTACCAAAAGTTAAATCAGTTTTACGAAAATAAGGTTCAGCAAATTCACATTGTTGGTGAGTATGCCAAGAAAATGATTGGCGATTACAAGGGAGCATTGCAATTCGTTGATGATTATTTCCAGTTGAATTACACTTCATTTCTCAATAAGTATTTCAAAGGCAGCAGGCAAAATGAAATCAAAAGAAATTTAACTCCTGCTAAATTCCGACAGTTGTTTGGTTCATTATCGCCGGCACAATTAGAAATCATAAAAGACAACGAGAAGAATACTCAAGACAATAAACCAAATCATATTGGAGTTGTGGCTGGACCTGGGAGTGGGAAAACAAGAGTATTGGTTCACAAATTAGCATCACTACTTTTGATAGAGGATGTTAAGCATGAGCAATTACTCATGGTGACCTTTTCAAGAGCAGCAGCGACTGAATTTAAAAAGCGGTTAATTTCACTCATTGGTAATGCTGCTCACTATATTGAAATAAAAACTTTTCATTCATACTGTTTTGATTTATTGGGTAGGGTTGGAAGTTTGGAAAAGTCAGATGCCATCCTGAAAAACACTATTGAAAAGATTAAGAACGGTGAGGTTGAAGCAAACCGAATTACAAAAACGGTTTTGGTAATTGATGAAGCACAAGACATGAATGCTGATGAGTTTGCATTAATTAACACATTAATGGAACAGAATGAAGAAATGAGAGTGATTGCGGTTGGAGACGATGACCAAAATATTTACGAATTCAGAGGAGCAAGTTCAAAATATTTTGAGCAGTTCATGGCAGAAAGGAAAGCGGCGAAACACGAACTCATAGAAAACTACAGAAGCAAAAACAACTTGGTTGAATTCACAAACGGGTTTGTGAAAAAGATTCGGCACCGTTTGAAAGAAACTCCCATTGCTGCAAAGCAACCCGACAACGGAGATATAAAGTTGGTGCGTTATCAAAACGGAAATCTCATTTCCCCATTGGTGCAAGACATACTTTCAACAGGACTTGCAGGAACTACTTGTGTGCTTACAAAGACAAATGATGAAGCATTGCAGATTACAGGTTTGCTTTTGAAAAATGGAATGCAAGCAAAGTTGATTCAAAGCAATGACGAGTTCAGCTTGCAAAACCTTTTGGAGGTTCGTTCTCTTCTGAATGAAATAAACTTAGGTGATGATGTAAAAATTATTAGTGATGAGGTTTGGGCAAATGCAAAAAGCGAAATGAGAAAAAAATTTCAGCAGAGTTCAAAGTTGGAAGTTTGTAACAATCTCGTTAAACAATTTGAAGACAGCAATTCAAAGAAGAAGTATAAATCAGATTTGGAAGTTTTCGTAAGAGAATCAAAACTTGAAGATTTCTACAATGACAACGGAGAAACAATTTTTGTTTCTACAATTCACAAAGCAAAAGGGAAAGAGTTTGATAACGTTTTTATTATGCTTGAAAACTTCAACCCTGTAACCGATGAAGCAAAACGCCAACTGTATGTTGCAATGACAAGAGCAAAGTGCAACTTGACGATTCACTTGAACGGAAATTATCTTGACAACATCACAGCAGAAAATTTGGAGAAAGTTGAAGACAGAGAAACCTATTCGCGCCCAAGCGAAATTGCAATACAATTGTCTTTCAAAGATATCTGGTTAGATTATTTTATAACTAGGCAACACCTTATTTCTAAATTGACAAGTGGAGAACATTTGACAATAAGCAGTGATGAATGTACCACAGCTGAAGGCCAATCTGTATTGAAATTTTCAAGGCAGTTTCTCAATACAATCGAAACACAAAAGCAAAAAGGTTATCATTTGAAGCAAGCCAAAGTAAATTTCATTGTATATTGGAAAAAAGAAGATACAGAACGAGAAGTAAAAATCATTTTGCCTGAATTGTATTTTGAGAGATAAAGCGGATGCAATTAATTGTTCAATTCGGTTTACACAACTTTTTCAGTTCAGCCAATTATAAATTTAGCTTCGAGTCCAGGCGGACAGTTTTAAGGGAGGCAGTTTAAGCCAGTAGCAGGACAGTTTGGGAGGATGCAAGGAGGCAATTTGCGTGGGTTTATTATTTTCCTGGTTTCTCTGGGTATGAGCAATCTTAAGAGATAGAGGTAAACCCAGTATACTCATAGGTATACTATCTTTATTTAGGGATTGGTACATTTATCCCAATTTGGAATTATCGGCCCTTAATACGCCTTAAAATAGGTCAGTCCATTATGGTCTTTCTAAATGTTTCAAGAAATTGGTGCTTGACCAAGCTATTTTCAAATAAATAATCCGCAATTGGCTATTTTTTATAACTGAATAAAGGATTGACTGATTTAACATATAAAGATCCACCTTTTATAGGCATGGCAAAACTTTCTTTAAGACAGTTCAGGATGCCATACCTCATTAATTTTTTGGCAAGTTTGATATCGGCATACTCATACCAATACTGGAGAGTCTGGTATTCTTCGCCGTTCCTATCTACGGCAATTATCCTTGGCTCCAATAATTTCTTTGGTGGTAATACATCTTTATTATCCTTCAGAAGAAATAACTGCAGGTGCCTTTTCTTTTTTGTATTTAAAATAATACGTTCCCTGATCAACCCCTGTTTGATATATTTGTTCAACAAGGACCCTCTGATATTGAAATAACTTTCCATTTCACATGTTGAATACCAGCTTTCGTTATTTTTTGCAAGAGCTGCCGGAATGATTTTCTCATTAATTGCTCTTTGGCAAATCATACATTTAATGCCAAACTTATCATACCATGAGTTTTCACCTTTAGCAGAACCACTGCATACCTCACAAGAATAACTGTTTTCATAAAGATGATATCCTTTTGGAAATTCCGTTAGTTTCACTTTTCGATTCCATTCTCCTTCCATTATTTCCAGGGAAATGTCAGCTAGAATTTGTAGATCACGGATTGCTTTCTTAGATTCTTCCCATGAGAATTCACGACCATGTTGCTGTTCAAGTATTTCCTTCATTTCCTGAATTTCCTTATCTGTAATGTTCCTGTGTTCGCCTGAGGGCAATAAATCATTATCCATTCTATTTAATTTATATTTTTATATCAAAAAATATTCCTTTTTACTATTGAATTTTAGTTCTGGAGGAGGCATTAGCCTAAATGCATTTTAATTTTAAAAATCCTTGAAAATCTTAATTAGTTTCTATCTGATCTTTTATTATGGCTTTAAAATATTTCCAAGATTCCGTTAAAAGCAAAGGAGCAACTGTTGTCTACTTGGATTCCTAGTTAATATCGAAAAATTTGTAAACGGAATTTTATACAGAACAAAGTAACCCAAAGCGAAAAAATTGGACAGAATCCCCTCCAAAAAAATGAATATCAGAATTTTATGGCATTTTAGTTTATTTACACACGTAAATGGTATTTTACAATCAAGTTCACTAAAGTGAATTACTTTATCATTAAATTTGATATGCTTTCATAAATATTTGAAAAGTTATCTCAAAGTCCTGTAATTACAAATTCAAACTAGCCTCATCATTTCTTAAAATTTGATAGGCTAAAACTAATTAACTTAAACCAATGGAATTTGTCATTTTAATGATAATCTGCGTACTATTAGCCATCACCATTATTTTGATAATTGTTTTCCGGCCAAAATCAAATAGTGATTTTTCTTCCATTCAAAGCAAAGTGCTTGAACTCCAAAATAGTTTGATCAAACTTGAATCTACTCTAAAAGAAGATTTCCGCATTAACCGGGAAGAAAATGCAACAATAGCCAAGGATAATCGTACCGAACTAAATACCACACTAAAAAACATTACCGAACAAAGTCAAAATGCATTAAAGGAAATTAACAAAACCCTTGAGGAAAAGGTTGGAGCCTTAATTGCAAAAATTGAAGAAAACAACAAAGCAAACAGGGAGGAGTTGACAAAAAATATAACAGATTTTTCAGGAGCCAATATTGTGCAATTGGAGAAGATTAATAACCAGGCAAAAGAAGACAATAAATTAATACGTGAAGCACTAATAACAGCATTCAAAGGTTTTCAGGAAACCTTTGATAATAATATAAAATCATTCAACGACCTACAAAGGGAAAAGTTTGGCTTGATGGATACCAAACAAAATGAGTTGGTGAAAAGTACCGAAGCTAAACTGGAAAGCATAAGAGTTACGGTAGAAGAAAAATTAGAAAAAACACTTAGTGAACGCTTAGGCCAGAGTTTTGAAACAGTAGGTAAGCAATTAATTGAAGTGCAGAAGGGCCTGGGAGAAATGCAAACTCTTGCACAGGACGTTGGTGGCTTAAAGAAAGTACTAAGCAATGTAAAAATGCGTGGTGGCTTTGGAGAAGTTCAATTACACATGATGCTGGAAAGTATCCTGGCTCCAGAGCAATATGAGGCTAATGTGGCAACTAAATTAGGTAGTAACGAACGTGTAGAATATGCTGTTAAGTTTCCAAATAAAGAAGGCGAAAGAGATTTTGTTTGGTTACCCATAGATGCAAAATTTCCAAAAGATGCTTATGAAAATTTGCAAACAGCTTATGATTCAGGAGATTTACAATTAATAGAGAATGCTCAAAAAAATCTTGAGGGAGTAATTAAGAAAATGGCAAAAGATATATGTGATAAATATCTTGATTCTCCAAACACAACCAATTTTGGTATTATGTTTTTGCCTTTCGAAGGATTATTTGCAGAAGTAGTTCGTAAAGCAAGTTTACTTGAACAGGTGCAACGTGAATGTAACGTAGTTATTACCGGCCCTACTACACTGGCAGTTATCCTTAATAGTTTACAAATGGGTTTCCGCACATTGGCCATTCAAAAAAGAAGTAGTGAAGTATGGAAAATCCTGAGTGCAGTAAAGAAGGAATTTAGTCTGTTTGGCGGTATGCTTGACAAAGCCCAAAAGAATATTCAAACCGGCTTAAATCAATTAGATGATGTTGTTGGAGTACGCACTAGGGCAATTCAAAGACAACTTAAAGGGGTAGAAACCTTGAAAGAAGTTGAGGAAATATTTGATAATAATGATTTAACCGACATTGATTTGTTAGATGACGAAAACAAAATCAATGATTAGGATCTTATTGACAGTAAATGATTAGTAATAATAAAATTTCAAAAAAGAATGAGTAGCATTTATCACTACGACCAGATATATCCTTATGAAAAAATACTTCAGGAAGTTAAAGAACTTATTCTGCCCACAATAGAAGAAATGATAAATACAGAAGATTTAGTAAGTACAGGATTAAGCAAAGCAGAGTATTCAGACATTGTCTATACACATATAATGGCACTAGGATATAATGGAGGGAACTTACGGGCAGCATTTGATGATATTTTCCCCACTAGAAATATTCTTATGTATCCTGAAACTGATGAACAAGATGCCGCCGCAAAAATGATTTTTAATCTTATGACAATTGAAAAGGATTTTAAATATCAATTCTGGACCTTCCAGGAATTTCATAAAAATACAATGAATTTAATGCCTCACAATGAAGTTATAATAGAGGTTAAAAAACAATTATTGCTAACTCAATTTGGATTCTGATGAGCAAACAAGATCTTATACTAAAAGTAAAAGCGCTACTTGGCCTTTCTAATGAAGAACGATCAGTTTTAATCGACTTAATCAATACGAAAAAAAACTATGGATTAGTTTGGAATGAAAGACCAGAATTAGTTGAGGAACAACTTCGTACAAGGCTGCCAATTTTAAAAGAAGAAATTGACAAACGAATTTTAGGCACGAATTTGAATAAAAATAAAGCTGCGGTAAACCCTGAACTGTTTGTCCTTAAAAATAGAAATCAGTCCTCGCAAGAAAATACAATTCCAAACCATGTTCTTATTGAAGGGGATAATTTGCATGCGTTAACAGCATTAAGCTTTACTCACGAAAATAAAATTGATTTAATATATATTGATCCACCTTATAATACCGGTAAAGAAAATGAATTCAGATACAACGATAAATGGATATTAAAGGAGGATCCTTTTAGACATTCGTCATGGCTGAGTTTTATGTCTAAAAGATTAATAATCGCCAAAAGGTTATTGTCTGAAAGCGGTGTGATGGTAATACATATTGATGAGAATGAATTTGATGCATTAAACCTTTTATTAGAAACAGAAATATTTAGCGAGGTTAATTCATTAGGACAAATAATTTGGAATAAGCAGAATCCAAAGGGGGATGCCAAAGAAGTTGCATCCATGCATGAGTATATACTGATTTATGCTAAGAATAAAGAAGCTTTTCAGTTATTGGATAATGCCTTGCTTCGACCTAAACCTAATGCTCAAAAAATACTGAACAAAGCAAAAAGGCTTTTCGCTAAAATTGATAAAACCGAAGTACCGGAGGAAATTAAAGAGGTAATTAAATCTTTTAATTTTTCAAAAGATAAGCTAAAAGATTTTGAAATAAAATATGATTTGGAATTAGTAAACAAAGAATTTCAATCATGGCTCAACCGTCAAGATTTTTCTGGTGGTGAAAAGGCATATAAATTTATTGATATAAAAGGGAAGGTTTATCAACCTGTTTCAATGGCTTGGCCAAATAAAGAACTTGCTCCTGATGACTATTGGATTCCTCTATTACATCCAACTACAAGAAAACCTTGTTCCTTGCCATCAAGGGGGTGGCGAAACCCAAGTAAGACAATGGAAAAATTACTTGAAAAAGATTTAATTCTATTTGGTGTTGATGAAACTACCCAGCCTCGTAGAAAATATCTTTTAGAGGAAAATATGTATGAAAATACACCCTCTATTTATAATAATGGTTCAAGCGATGACGATTTATTTTATGATCTTGGTATATCATTTCCTTATCCGAAACCTGTTGAAGTAGCAAGTTATTTTCTGAAAAGTATTCATCCTAATCCTAGATTAATTTTAGATTTTTTTGCAGGGTCTGGAACTACTCTTCATGCTACAATGCAATTGAATAAGGAAGATAATGGACAGCGTCAATGTATTCTCATTACTAATAATGAAAATAATATCTGTGAAGAGGTTACATATCTGAGAAATAATAAAATTATTGAAGGTTATATTGATAAATCTAATGAATTAATTGAAGGGCTTTCGAATAATAATCTTCGATATTATAAGTGCATTGAATCAAATTTTGTTGCCAGTTTTAAATCTCAAGCGAATAAACGGGAGTTGACTAATTTGAGCACGGAGTTATTGTGCATAAAAGAAGATTGCTATACTGATATTTCAGTAATTAATGAATTTAATACTAAGCAATGCAGAATTTTTACCAATGATGCCGGGAAATACTTGATAATTGTGTACTATAGCCGCCAGCAATTGCAGGTTTGTGATCAATTAATAAAGTATATCAAAAAGCTTAATAATTTAAAAGATAAAGTTAGGCTTTACGGCTTTAGCCCCGAAAAAGAAACGCTAACTGAAGACTTTATTGAAGTAGAAGATAAAATTGATGCTGTGCCATTGCCAGATGCTATATATAATGCTTACAGATCCACTTTCAGGGCGATCAAATTGGATAAGAAACCCCCCGTTTCACGTGAGAGCCTTGTTGCTGAACCAGAAAATGAAACCAAATTATTTGACGCAAATCAAGACGAAGCATAACTATGTATATTTTAAAAGACTTTCAGGAAAGAGCAGTTACTGGATTACTCAACCATACATATGAGGCATTAAATAATGCTCAAAACCAAATTCAAATTTTATTAGAAGCACCTACGGGTTCCGGCAAAACAGTAATGATGGCTTCTTATTTAGAAAGATTAGTAGATGAAATTACCTTGCATCGAGGCTTAAGCGATAATGTTGCTTTTATTTGGTTCGCCCCTAATACGTTACACATTCAGAGTTTTTTATCCTTACAAAGATTATATGCCGATACCAGTAAATTAAACTGCATCGATTTAAGTTATTTAAATACGAATCCTGTTTTAAATCCAAATGATTTGTTGTTTGTAAACTGGAGTAGCGTAGATGGGATGTCAAAAATTTGGCGTAAGGATAATGAAAATAGCACGAATTTAGAAACGTTGATTGAAAATACAAAAGCAAATGGCACTCAAATTATTTTAGTAATTGACGAAGCACATTTAAGTGCTTTTACAGGACCTCAGGCTATAGCTGTAAGAAACTTGATTGAATCTAAAATTGAAGTATTGGTTACTGCAACACCAAGAGGTAATAGGCCTCAAAGGGCAGTATTTATTTCACGACAGGAGGTAGTACAGGAGCAAATGATTAAAAAAAGTGTAAGACTTAATATTGGACTAGATCCCGAGCAGCAGAATGGTGAGAATGTTCATATTCATTTGCTTCGCACTGCTTTTCAAAAGAAGCAGGAACTACAAAGATTGTATGATGCTGAATTGGGAACCAACGTTGTTAATCCATTACTGCTTATTCAGCTTCCATCTGATAATGCTGCATTGAGCGAAGATGACAAATCAATTCGGGATACATTGGTTGGGCTGCTTAGTAACGAGTATGATGTTTCAACAAATAATGGGCGCCTGGCAATATGGTTATCAGGTGAAAGGGATACGGATGGATTAGAAGCACCCAATGCTCTCCAGGATGTTTTAATATTTAAACAGGCTATTGCCCAGGGATGGGATTGTCCAAGAGCGGCAGTTTTGGTTAGCTATCGTCCAGTACAAAATGTTGATTTTGGAGTACAAACGGTAGGTAGGATTTTAAGGATGCCTCACCAACGGCATTATGAAAGTAATGATTTGAATTATGGATATGTGTACACAAATATTGAAAGCACAAGGATAAACCTGGTGCCGGCAGATGCAGATTATTTCAATCTGCAATATGCTGAGAGGCAAGATAACAGGGGATGGGTGTTCAATAAATTATCTACCGCAGCAATTGTAAATGACCGGCCTTCAAAAGGGGTTTTAACTTCTGTTTTTGAGTTGAAGTTTTTTAGTGTAATGGAAGCAAGGTATGGCATTGGCCAGTTACCTGATGTCGATTTGTTTACACCTGCTCAGGAAGAAGTCATTCGTCGGCAAAAAGAGTTTAACAAAACAGCTATGATTCAAAATGGTTGGGAGTTTACCATTGACGACCATCAAATACCAATTCCTACAGACATTGAAATTGACCCATACGAAGTAAATACAATAGTGATTGACAACGATCAAATTCATCGGTTTTCCATAACCAATGCAGAGTTTGGAACTATGTTCGACAGGTTTTGTTATGATAACATTACTCGACTAAATCGTTCTAAAAGTTGGAGGAAATTAAGGGAAACCCTCATTCACTTTGCGGAGTATTATTTAGGCATATTTGAATTTGAAGCCCGTAAATTATTTTTGTTCCTACAAAACAGGGCATTATTAATTCCACATATAGTTACGGCACTCGAAAACTTTGAAGCATGGCAAAGGGAAAGAGGAAATGAAAATAGAAGAGTCGTTAACACAGATTGGGAAGTTCCAGAGATAAGATACTACAATGATTTGTACAATAGGGAAGATATAGAAAGCCATGCTTTGGCCCCGTTTTTAGAATATGAAAGAGCATCTTCACCTGAAATTACTTTTAAGAACTATTTAGTGGAACATGAAGCTGCAATTGATTGGTGGTATAAAAATGGCGACCAGGGCAAAGAGCATTTTGCAGTTCCTTACACAAATCTTCAAAATGAACTCCGATTATTTTATGTCGATTTTGTTATTAAATTCAAATCTGGCAAAGTTGGTTTGTTTGATACAAAAACAAGAAGGTCAGACCTGGAAGCTCCAAACAAGCACAACGCTTTAATTGAATATTTAGAAAGCCAAAATCAAGCAAATCCCGATAGAGTTCTAGTTGGTGGTATTCTAATTCCAGATGAAATAAGTGGTATAATTTCTTTCCGATATTGCAACAATAGAATTGATGATACTAATGATTTAACCGGCTGGGATTTCTTTAATCCAGCTAACTTTAATACAAACTAAGCACGATGGCTAAAAAAGGATTAGACACCACATTTGTTCATTTCGGTATCCGTAAAGAGGATATGGATTTGATTGAAGTATTATGTACAGAACATAAACTTGATTTTGATTGGGTAAAGGATGATTTATTAAAGGAGTTTCATGAAAAGAAAATCCGTAATCAGGAAATGGATGATAAGGGAATAGAAAAGATCATTGAAAAAGCACTGCTTAAAATAAAATAGCCAGCCATGTTGATTAAAAGAATAAAGGCCAAAAACTTTAAAACATACCTCAATCTCGATTTGGATATTTCCGTTGAGCAGGATAAACCTATCATATTAATTGGTGGAGCCAATGGAGGAGGTAAAACTACTTTGTTTGAAGCTATCTATGGTGCCTTGTATGGTTTGCATGTTAATAGTGCAAAGCAATTCAAAGAACTTCTAAATGCGGGTTCCTTGGGTCATGAAGATGAAAAAATAATGCTGGAATTACACTTCTCCGGCAAAGTACTGAATGAAGAACAGCAATATGTTCTTACAAGAACTTATATGCTTAATCCAATAGGGTTGCCGGTGGAAAGTGTAAAGCTGAATATGAATGGTACTATTTTCTCCTATGGCACAGCAACGCCACCGGCACAAAGGGCAGAGCAGGAAGCACAGGTTAATAAAATCATCAAAGCCAATTTGCCACAGGAACTCAGCAGGTACTTTTTATTTGATGCGATGGAAGCCGGTAATCTGTTAAAAGAGGACCAGTTAAACAGGGTTATAAAGGAGAATATTGAAAACGTAATGGGTTTCAATAAGTACATGGTAATGTCAAAGAGTTCAGAAGCTCTATTCCAGGCATATACAGCTCAACGCTTGCAGGTTGAAAATGAAAAACAGGAGTATTTACAATTGTTGGAACAAAAGAAAAAGCAGCTGGAGATTATTGATAATTTTCAATTGCAGATGCAGGATGCCTTAAATTATTCGGTTACTAATAAAGAATTGTATGATAATTTGAAAAGTGGGTTAAATCAGGAATCTACTATAAATAATAAGATAGAACAAACGAAACTGCAAATTGAAACCATTCACAAAAAGGAAGTTATTTATCATGATGAATTAGACGAATTTGTTAAAGAAATTGAATTGAATGTTTGTTTACCGAAGATGACTGAAGCTATTAAGTCTGAAATTAATCTCATATTAAAAGCTAAGGGTCAGCAGGAACAACAGCATAATAGCAATATTTCACCAGAGCAGATTGAAGCTATCAGCAAAACAATATTGCAATATCTTAAAGAAAACAGTCTTATACTAAAAGATATTACCACAGCAGAGTTGGTTGATTATGTGATTGCTGCTTCAAATAGTACTCCTGAGAATGACCAATATGATTTTTTGGAGTTCTCAGAAGTAAAAGCACTTGAAAACTTATTAAATGTAAGAACAAGTAACATATTCCCTTCGCTGAACCAACAGCAGGTAGAACTGAATGTTTCACTTAATCAGATTCCTTTGTTGGAAAAACAAATAGAAGATATGAAGGCTCAAATAACTGGCAGAGATTATGCCTTATTAAAAGCCTATGAAGATAACGAGAGCAGTATTAAGAAACTGGAAACAGGCATTTCAGAAACAAAAGCAGTAATAACCAATATTGATAAAAGGCTTCACCAGTTTGACATTCAAACCAGCCAGGAGCCTGATCCAAAATATGAAGCATTAGGAAAACTGAAAGGTTTTTTTGAAGATGTTGCCAACCGCTTGTTAAAAGTAAAAAAGCAACAGATAGAACTGAAAATGAAGCAGGACCTAAACATCAATCTGGCTGCATACCGGGATGTTATTGATAGGGTCGAATTGTCAGAGAATTTGAAAGACTTAACTTTTAAAATATACCATAAGGCAGGGAATGAGCTTTATTTAAATCAATTAAATACAGCCTCCAAGCAGGTGGTAATTCAGGTATTGCTGAAATCCTTGCATGAGTTTGGTGATTACGATCCTCCGGTCATGATTGATACAGTTATGGGCGTATTGGATGAAACAAGTAGGGCAACAGTGTTGGAAAATTACTTTCCTGAACTTTCGCAGCAAACTATATTACTTAGCTCGGATAGTGAGATACGAACCGGTAAAGACCTGGAAAAAATTGAACCATTTATTTCAAAAACATTTACGCTTCAGCGAGACAGGGAAAAACAGCTTACAGATATTGTTCCCGGTTATTTTGGAGTAAACATAAACGAATAAGCCATGAGTGTAATCAACTTACAAAATATAAGGCAGGCAGAAGGCTTAATGGATAGTTTGCATGATGTGCGGACTAAAATTGAACAGCGGATTAACCTGGAGAAATACACAGTTAATCAGAAGCCGGTTTCTTTAAACGGGAACAAAATAATGCGGATTTGTTTGCTGGCCGGTCTATCCAATAAAGAACACCGTGAACTTGCATCTATAGACCAAATCCAAATGTCTAAAACTAGTAACAGGATATTTGAAACCCTTTTCACTTTACACAATCTTGGTGCAGCATATTCAGGTTTATTAAAGCTTCGTTATCAAGGGTTACAGGTTGATTGGGAAAACACAGGGTTAAAAAGCAAGATCGTAAATGCTGAAATACTTCGGGGCCGGGATTTGTTACTTAAGAATGATGTATTGGATGATTGGTTGTTAAATACCGTGACTACTTCAAGAGGTGGAAAGGCGGGAGCTATTCCTTTCCTGAATTTGAATATCGGTTCTTTCGAAGGTGAAATACCTGCAATGCTGAATTTGAATGGTAGGAATATTCCCAATACACAGATATTGGTGGCAGGTACTACAGGTTCAGGTAAATCCAATTTGTTGGCAGTTCTTTTAAATGAGATAAGAACACTTTCTATTGAAAGCCCTTACCCTGTAAATTTTTTATTCTTTGATTATAAAGGTGAGTTTTCAGATCCTGCCAATAACGCATGGCTGAACCTATTTGAAGTAGATAGAAGTTCGATCCTTGACCCAATCATCTCTCCGTTACCTTTCACACCGTTTAAAGATTTTTCGGGCAAATCGCAGAATGAAATAAATCTTTACTCTACTGAATTGGCAAATGCGCTTTGTGCTATTGACCGGGCAACTATTAGTGCCAACATGAGTAACAGACTATCTGAGGCAATTATTAATTCATACAAACAAACAATCAATTTACCTGTGACCTTTGAAATAATTCTTAGAGAGTACACAACACTTCAAGGTGAAAAAGACAAAACAAAAGATGATAGTGTGAAATCAGTATTAAAACAGCTTATTAGAAACAATCTTTTTGCAAGAGAAGATAAAATTGATTTGATAAAGGATAGCTACATTGTAAAGATGGATGCTTTTCCGAAGGATGGCCCTATTGCCAAGGCAATAGTTTATTTCATTGTCTCAAAATTGAATACCATTTACGAAAAGTTACCGAAACAGGCAGTAGATGAAGACAACGTTGAGCTTCGCCACTTCACTATGATTGATGAGGCCCATTACATGCTTGGCTTCGATAACAAGCCACTTCGTGACTTAATTGCCATAGGCCGTAACAAAGGTTTGAGTATTATACTTGCTACCCAAAACATGGATAGTTACAAGAGTGAATATTTTGATTTTTATGCAAATGCCCAGTACCCGCTCATCATGAAACAACAATCTATCAATGATGGCGTAATAAAGGATTTGTTTGGGGTTTCTGGAAAAGAATTTCAGGAAATTAAAGAAGCTATTGCTGGCCTACAAAAAGGTGAGCTAATCATTAAAAATCCAACAGCCATTACATTGGGGATGGGTAAAAAGTATAAGAAGATTAAGGTGAGGCATTTGATTTGATCGGTAATAGAGCTTATCTGGTCACCCAAAAATTGAATAGATTATTTTAAAAGGAAGTATTATCAAATGGATAACATCAATTTGAAAAAAGTATATGATGCAAAAAAGTATGGCGTAACTAAAAAGGGTGAAATCAAAAACCCTCTTGGGTTTAGAGAGAGAAAATTAGATGACTTTATAAAATGGTTTAATCAAACTGAATTTGACAAAGGTTGCCATTATTGCGGAACAACAAATGAAAGATGTGCTGAATTATATAAACTTAGACCAAAAGCAACGAGAGGTGGCAAAAGAGGGCGACGTCTGGAACTGGATAGGGCTGATCCTTTCGGGTCGTATGATAATTTAGATAATTTAGTTTGGTGTTGTTATTGGTGTAATAATGCAAAGTCAAACTTCTTTACTGCTAGTGAATTTAAAGCTATTGCAACAGCAATTGGGCTTGCCCTCAGCGATATTAAAAATTAATTATGGAAGTAAAAGATTTCAAAATAATTGCTATTAGGCCTTTGGCCGGCTGTAATAAGAAGCATCTTAAAATACTCCATGCTGGTACTGTATATCAGTTTTACAATAATTATACGTTCATAAAAGCAAATCCGGCTAATCCTAATTCCAAGGTAAATAAGATCGAAGTTGAAAAAGTTATTTTGCCTGATTTGTATAATATCAAAAGGGAGTATGGCGATGATTTAAATGTAAATATATCAGCTATTGTTGGCAAAAATGGAAGTGGTAAAAGCAGCTTGATTGAGTTACTCTATGTTTTCCTTTATAACATATCATTAAAAACCGGGGTGTTACCCTTAAAGGAAGAAAACGAAAAAGCAATTAGAAGAAAGGTTAACAAAATTAATATTGAAGTATATTATAGTACTGATGGGGTCAGTATTAAATCTTTATCCTGCAACAATGAAAAATATCAAATAAGAACATTTAATGCTCCAAAAAAAGTAAAAGATTCAAAAGATCTTATCTATGAAGATTTAGAAAAATTATTCTACACCATTTCTGTTAACTATTCGCACTATGCTTTAAATTCCACCGAGCTGGGCAAATGGCTTGATAATGTATTTCACAAAAATGATTCGTACCAAACTCCGATTGTGATTAATCCTTTTAGAGATGAAGGTAATATTGATATTAATAATGAAGACGAACTTGTAAAGTCCAGAATCTTATCCAATATTTTGTTTAATGAAAAAGCAAAAGACAAAAATGGCTTTGTTCTAATACTGCCTGACAAAGTTGTTCGATCTTTAAAATTTAAATTGGATATTAAAAAGGGAATTATTGATACTGGGAATAAGAAGCATGATAATTTACTGAAGGAAGCGACACCGAAAATAGTACAAAAGGCTTTTGATATTTTTAATGTATCACACTTAGTAGAGATAAGCCCAGAGGAGAAGTATTTACAGGTTGCATATAATTATATAGTTCGAAAGATTTATTCAATTCAAAAAAAGTATATCAGTTTCAAGAAAAAAGAATTTGAATTTATAGTTTTTGATTCAAGGAAGGGATATAAAATAGACTATAGAAAGCTTGGGAAATTGATAAGTCAAATATTGAAAAATAAAAGTCACATTTCATTCAAATTCAAACAAGCTTTAAATTTTATTGTAAACTCAAAAAGAGGCATAATATCAGCTGGCCGCTATATCACAATTGACGAGTTAAGAAATTATGTAAATGAAAGAAGAAACCAGGAAGAAGTTATAAACTTTGTACCACCTTCTTTTTTTAAGTTTGATATTAAATTCACAAAAGGCAGAAATTATAGTTCTCTGAGCTCTGGAGAGAAACAAAGGGTTTTCAGTACAGCCACAATTTTATACCACCTATATAATTTAAATTCTGTCGAAAGCACTGTCAGTCTTACTAAATATACTTCCATAAATATCATATTTGATGAAATTGAACTTTATTTCCATCCGGAATGGCAACGCCAATTTGTGTCAAACATTCTGGATTCATTAAGAATCATAGATATCCCGCAAATAAAGTCATTAAATATGATTTTTGTAACACACTCACCATTTGTTTTGTCCGACATTCCAAGTTCCAATATTTTATATCTGAATCAGGATGGAACGCCTGACACGAACAGAATTGAAAGAACTTTTGGAGCAAATATTCACAACTTGTTAGAAGATTCTTTTTTTCATAATGAAGGAACAGTAGGAAGTTTTGCGAAGAATGAGATTATAGGCACATTGAATTGGCTAAAAATTCAGGGGAATAAATTTATGAAGAGAAAATTCTTTGATGACATTGACATTAATATTAAGTATGATGAATTTGAGGACAAAAAGGAATATCACAAAGCAATAATTGAATTGATAGATGAACCAGTTGTAAAGTATCAATTAAAAAAGATGTATATGGAATTTGTTGATGACAACGAATATATCAATCAGGAGATAGAGAGAATTTCAAAAAAATTAAAATAATAATGTTAAGTATTTATAGTCCTGATATCAGTAAGCATGTAAAATCTCATTCGGATCTCATTTTAAAATGGGTTAAGACTAGGATTACAACTAATTTGGCAGCTGACAATGTTTTGAAAAATCGAATGCTGGCTGATATTAGTTCAATACTGTCAAGCAAGCCAACAGACTTAATTGCATTAAGCCAAGGATATGATTTATTATTTCCCAAAGTCTCAATCCACGTGAATGGACAACCTACATTAGTTCACGATACCAGGCTGACAAATATTTTTAATTACACTTCATTTAGAAAAAAATTTGGATTTGATTTTGCAAAAATTTTAGGGATTTCTTGTTGCCCTTATTGCAATAGAAACTATACAACTTCACATGAAACGTCACAAGTGGGGAGAGCAACCAAGAAATTGGTTTTCCCCGAGTTTGATCATTTTTATCCAAAAAGCGATCACCCGGTATTAGCACTTTCTTTTTATAATTTAATACCAAGCTGTAACGTATGCAATACACATTTCAAAGGCTCAAAAGATCCGATTATATATAACCTTTTCCACCCCTACACAAAGGTTAAGTCGACTCATTTTAATTTTAAATTCTTTTCCCAGAATTATGCTAGTTTAATTGGTAAAGACTTTGCAATCAAATTGGACTTTGATTTCAATGAAACTACTGCAATTAATAACAAACTAAAGGCAACAATCTCTTTTTTTGACATTAAGGCAATTTATGAGAAATGCCATTCGGAAATCATCAAAGATATAATCGATAAAAGAATAACATATTGCGATGAATATCTATCACGTCTTCAAACAGATTATAAAATGGATTTTAATGAAGCTTATCGAATATTATTCGAAACGCATTATACTGAGGAAGATTTACATAAAAGACCATTTAGTAAATTAAAAAAGGATATTTATCATGATTTCGAAATTTCAAAATATGTAGTTTAAAAAAGGATACGCCCATTCGTAAACACCATTGTCTGGTTTTTAACCAAAGGCTTTATGGAGTTTAAAGATATTGATTATAAAAAGGGAGCACCAGCTTCTAAATTGTTAAGTAAATAAGAGATAATTCACAGCAAATGATACTATACTCAAATAAAACAGGCAAGCTTAACGAAATAAAAGAGAATCCATTTAAACTGGAGAGAGAAATACAAAAAGTATTTGAGGCAAACCTGGAGACTATTATGGACCTTGAATTGGTTAAAAGTGAGTTTACAATAAAAAATAAAAGAATCGATACATTAGCATTTGACCGACAAAGTGGTGCATTCATTATAATAGAATACAAGCGAGATAAAAGCATGAGTGTGGTTGACCAAGGCTTTACATACCTGAGCCTTATGCTGGAAAATAAGGCTGATTTTATTATTGAATATAATGAGAGTTTGAAACAGAATTTAAAACGGGAGGATGTAGATTGGAGCCAAACAAGAGTGGCTTTTGTTTCAACCAGTTTTACAGAAAATCAGATTCAGGCAACTAATTTCAAAGACATAGCTATATAATTATGGGAAGTTAAGCAATACGAAAATGATACAATAATTATAAATGCTATAAAAAAATCAAGTGCTTCTGAAAGTATCAAGCCACTCACAAAAAATAAAGAAACACTTAAAACCGTAACTGAAGAAATTAAAGTTTACACAGAAAGAGATCATATAGGAAAAGCAACTGACACTATAGATGAATTGTATGAGAAATTTAAATCAGCAATAACTAACCTGGCAGATGATATTGTTATTATCCCTAAAAAGCAATACATAGCTTTTAATAAGGAGAAGAAGAATTATTGCGGCATTACTATTTTAAAAAACTCCTTAAAGATATTTATCAATTTGAAAGCTGGAGAATTGGACGACCCCAAACAATTGGCAAAAGATGTTTCCAAAATCGGTCATTGGGGAAATGGTGATTACCAAATACAAGTTGAAGGTGATAACGACTTAGAATATATTATGAGCCTAATAAAACAAGCGATTCAAAATTGAAATAATATTTTCAGTGCAACGTGCCTTCCGCTACACGTAACTTATTCAATCGGTTGCTTTCAAATACAGCTTCCTTCTCCGACTATCCCAACGGCAGCATAACAGAGCCACCCAATCCAGACCGAAAAGCTTCCAGGCACTGTTTTTTCGGATTAAATACGTCCGGATCTGCGGCACAAGCGAAAAGTGATCATTTCTAAATAAAACTTTTATATTATCCTGTTCTTCAATTAACAAATGATGATTATATTGTAAGGATTTTAATTGATAAAATGAATTGTTTAAGTTGGAGTATTAGAAAAACGTAAGCCAGCAGAACTTACCGGTAACAATCAAGTACCCCGAAATGGTTGCCGAGATATTCCCATACTTCACCCACGACAAACTACCCGACCACTGCAAGGAGAGTCTGTGGTTTTGTAAAATGATAAAACACTATGGCAGAATTTACAAGGAAACCAGAGACCGGAAACATCTTTGAAGGCATTACTGACGAAGCCGTAGAAGTGACGTTAAGAATTGTAGATGATTTTGAAAATCGTTTCAATAGAAACCTTGAAAACAAATTAAGGGCAGCACAAGTAGTTCAATTGCTCTCGTCAGAAAACAGAGTGTGTTTTTTTCAAAAGCAAAAGGCAGATGATCAAAATAACAAATCACGGCATAAGATCATTATCCCATTAGGGAACGAGAGAGCCATTGAAGCATTAGTTTTCTTGTGGATTGATAAGGTAGATACATTCACCGAACTCTACTCTTACCGGGTAGGTAAATTCAAAGAAATCTCTTTTTTCAATGAACCTACCAAGCATACCATCAGGAGGAATTGCAAATTTCAATTTGTGGCTCTTGACCAGAAGGCAGGTACAAACGCTGAAAATTTCAAAGCGCTTTTTAAAGCAGTTGAAACCTGTGAAATTCCTGTGGTTGATATAAACAAAGACACAGACAAACAAATATGGCAAAACTACGTTGTGGCCATGAAAAAATTGGTAAAACAAAAGGAGCAAGTATGGAAAATTCAAAAGATAAGTCAACCTTATTCTGAAAAACGGGATGAAGATACTGAACGAGCCAATTATATAGACATATACATCAATGAGAAAGAACTGATAGACCAGCTTATTGCAGACATTGAAGGACTTTTCAATCCTGATGAATTGGAAGATTATGGTGTAAGCGACGAAAAGGCTTTTATTGAATTTGCAAATTACAGAGAGTTAAGCCAGGGTGAATTAAATCAACTTAAAGAATTGGGTGAGGAATTATTTTATGAATTGTCAAATGCATCCCCAATTCATTATATATCAGGTGAGGTTCAATTTAAGTACACTGACTCTGCTTCAAAAGACGAAATCTACTCTGAAATAAAAACAAAGCTGAGTTCTAATTACCAACTAGAAACAGAAATTAACAAAGATGGATACATTGATCTCAATGAGAACGATATACCGCATTTGCAAAAAATTCTTACGGATAATTACAACAACTTAATCTCTTTACACAAGGATAACCTTGTTCAGTTAAAGGTGGATTTCAATTCAGGTAAAGATTTAGTACTGTTGAAAGATAAAGTCAAAGGTATTCTTGATACGGAGGGCTTAACGAGAAGCACAGTTTCTGTTACTCAGGATAGCAAAAGCATTGTAATTGAAGTCGGCGCCTTTATTCCTCCCAGAAAATTCAGTACTGATAATTTGGAGTTTATAGAATCAGTATCTAGATTCTCAGCAAACAAACAAATCAGGTTAAAACCCATAGAAGGGTTAGAGATGGCGGGTCATTTTTACCAATTAACCAATGCCAGTAAAGAGGACATTGACAATTCGCTTGCCAACCTGCAAACGAATTTTCCCGGTGTTCAATTTTTCCGTAAGCCTACATTGTATTTCTTTAAACTTGGTAGCAAGGTAAACTCGGATGTGCTCCGAAATTTCAAAACCGCTACAGATTTACCAGGCAAATCCGAGTTTGTTTTCGCCAATTCTATATTAAATATAATTGCAGATAGTGCGGATGATTACAGCCAACAACTAAACAGAATAAAAGGAGCTTTTCCTGAAGCAATACTCCAAACGAAGCCCTTTAAGCCTACTTACCAAATACAATTTAGAACTGATTTAGAATCTAAAAGACAGAGTTTTATCAATAAGGTTCAGAATGAGATTAGAAATGCAGTAAAAGATAAGGTTGAATTTGATGTAATAAAGAATCATACAAGGGTTTTGTTCTCATACCGCTTTACTTCAGATGAAGACAGAGATAAATTAAAACAGGCCGTTTTCGAAGCGTGTACTCCTAATCAGGATATAGTTTCCTTTTCATTCGAGAGTAATTTGGGAAGAACAATTTATGAGCTGTACAAAAATGAAACCCTTGAAATTGAAAAGGAAAAGGAAGTTGCGGGTAATGTTAGACAAGCAACTTTCATTTACCTGACACCTGAGCAGAAGGGGCTGTTAAATAAGGCAATTGAACTTTTTGGAGACGAAGCAATTTTTAGAGAAGGCATTCAGATTGGAACGCTGATAAAAAAAGAAAAGGATCGCTTAAAGTTTCGCATCACTGATGAATTTGATGAAAGAATTAATGCGCGAGAGGAAGACAGGATAGATCTGAATGAAATCAGACAAGGATATATTAAACCTATATTCCCAGGTGAATTAGCGAACATAGGCCGGATGATAAAGGCAATGAAGAAGGTTACTGAACCAGGTGGCAGAGTAGGTTATCCAGTGAACAGAAACCTTTCTAACTTTTTGTTTGATCCGAATGAGGCAAGGCAATCAGCAGCTGACATTGAAGAAGAAAAATTAAAAGTAATTGCTGATTTGAATGAGCCATTATTGAAAGACCAACAAAAGCAGCTCGAAGCGGTAGCGAAAACTCTCATCGCAAAAGATCTAGCATTAATACAAGGTCCTCCCGGCACTGGTAAAACAACTGTAATTGCTGAAATTATCTGGCAAACACTACTGCGTGACCCACAGGCAAAATTACTGATAACTTCTCAAACTAACCTCGCTGTTGATAATGCATTGGAACGAATTAAGGGTAAAAAATTAGTTCGCCCAATACGTATAGGAAACATTGATAAGTTTGAAGATGAAGGCAAGGTTTATTCAAATGACAGGATAAAGAAATGGTTACAGGCTAAAACAAATTCAAATGAAGAAGAACTGTGTGCAGGGAACGCAGTTTGCCAATGGATAGAAAATGTACAAGTAAAATGCAGCACTGAAGGAAAATATGCCAAAGCGGTTGAAAAGTGGAAAGTTGGGTTGCATGAGAAAGACCAGTTGATTAAGACAACTTTTACTAATGCCTATTACAAATATGTAAATGTTTTCGCTGCTACTTGTAGCGAATGTGGTAGCAGGAATTTTAGTGATACTTATCAATCTACTTTTCAAAAAAATTCCGAAAGTCTGGGGGAGCCTGAATTTGATTTAGTAATAATGGATGAGGCAAGTAAGGCCACGCCGCCGGAGTTGATTTTACCGCTTACTTTAGGCAAAAAAGTGGTGATAATCGGCGACCATAAGCAGTTGCCCCCAATGATTGATGAGCAGGAGTTTGGAGAAGCATTAGAGGCAGTAGGTGCAAAGAATTTAATTGAGCAATGGACAAAAGAAGACTATAAAGTTTCTCAGTTTGAAAAACTATTTAAGCATGCACCTAAAAATTTCGTAGCGAGTTTGGATACTCAGTTCAGGATGCATGAACAGATTATGAACTGTATTTCTCAGTTCTATGCTGATCAGGAAGAATTAGAAAATGGCCTGATTTGCGGTATAAAAAATGAAATGAATGAGCCGGACTTTAACGTCAAAGCAAGCCGCTGGCATGGTTTAAAATCTATTCCATTCATCGATACTAACAATCATGCTATTTGGGTGAATGTGGAAACACCTGAAGGCAAAGTAGGAACTTCTTATGAGAACGAAGGTGAAATTAACGCTATTCTAACTGTATTACGAGCATTAACCCATTCAGCTGGTTTTAAAGAATACTTAGGTCATTTTCATAGGGACGAGGACAAGGAGATAGGTATTATAACTTATTACATGCCACAAATGCAGCGAATAAGAAAAGCTCTGTACCCTACTTTTTCTAAAAATGAATGGAAAAGCTTCGAGCAGAACAAATATGAAAATGAGTTCCAGCTTCCATTCAGAATAAATACGGTTGACCGGTTTCAGGGGATGGAGAGAAATATCATTGTTATTTCCACTGTTCGTAGTAATAGACAGTTCAGAGAAGACAAGGGAAGACGAATTCCTGTTGACAATAATAAATACCCCTTCGCTTTGGGTTTTGCAAGAGAATTACAACGTATAAATGTGGGCTTTTCAAGGGCAAAGAGGTTGTTAATTGTAGTCGGGAATGAAAAGCATTTCTCTCATAAACCAGAGTATGCAGCGGCAATACAGAAAATGCACCGGGTTGATTTAATGCAAATTCAAAATTTGATTACATCTTGAAAAAGCGATTATCCAAAATAGCCAGAGATTTAAACGCTAACATATCGGATGTAGCAGAGTTTCTCCGTACAAACGGTTACGATTGTGACGAAGACCCTAATGAATCACTCTCAGACGAGATTGTTGAGGTAATTGAAAATAACTTCCCGGCATTCATTGCTGAAAAAAGAAAAGAGTATCAAAAGCAATCTCCAAAATCGAATAAGGCAAAGAAAGAAGAAGTGCCCGTGTTGGATCAGGTCCCATTGGAACTACGAATCATTGAGGCAGGTAGCAAGGAAAAAAAACTAATTGAAAGAATTATTGGATTCACAGAGTTCGATTGGAATTTCACAGTAGCGAAATATAGAGGTGAATGTTCGCAGCCTGTTGAGTTCAATTTGTTTGATGAAGTCCTTTGCGATCTATTGTTAACAGAACAAATGTCCGCAAACAAAATAGGTGATGTGCTTGGTCTGGATATTCAAAAAGATCCTGCCGAGAAAGAGATTTTGCTAAAGGCAATACAGGATTTAAAGGATGATAAAATGCTTGAAGGAGATGAAAGCATCATGTGGCTCTCTGATACTGGCATTGATTACGCCAAGAATGGTGTTAAATTCTCAACCTTTACCAGAAACTTTGAGTTGTATTTCGATTTAGTAGGCAGCTCAGCAGCTAATGTAAAAAGCGTTTTTAGCAAATTGAAAAGCGAAAAGACACAGTCTCAAGTCTCCAATCTTCCGGCTAGCTTGCAGGAAATAAGAACACTGGCAGAGAATCAGGCACAGGAAATACACTTTCCTGAAAAGAATTACTTTTTGCAATCTGCTGAATTTATTTCTGCCGATAGTTTCAAAGCTAAAGTATGGGTTATCCTATTGGAAAACTTTAGAGAGAATACGTTAAGGGCATTAGTTTATGACGAAAAGCAAAATATTGTCATTGATTCATTGTCAGAGGCATTGGATAAGCATGAGCACATCAAAACAGAATTGTTCGAAAAATTGGTGAAGGTCGATGATGCTATTGAATTTACAGAAGAAGAAAAACAAAGTGACCAGATTGAAATTGAATATGAATTGATTCAAAAACAGAGTGAAATTGATGAAGCTATTGAAAGTCAGGATGTTGGTAAAATCAAAGAAATTCAGAGAGAAGTTGAAGCCATAAAGCGGCACTTCAACTCACTTGAATTTGAGGTGGAACTTAAAAGATTGTTCGATGATACTGCAAATGACTTATGGATTATTAGTCCCTGGATTAAAAATGCAACTTTCAAACGTATTCCTTTCTTTGAGAAGTACCTGAAAAAAGGAGGCAGAATCTTTATTGCCTATTCGGAACCCGAAGAATCAGGACAGATAATGGCTTATGATGAGCCGTTAAATAAGCTCTTGGATTTGGAAAAGAGGTATCAGAATTTTTACTTGCATCAATTACCGGCTTTCCATTACAAGAATGTATGGTTGCGAAAAGAAGATGGAAGTAACTTGTACTATACCGGTAGTTACAATATTCTTTCATTCTTTGTTAGTCAGGGATTACAGAAGGTTAGGCAAGAGAAAATGACTCGTATGGATTGGAATGAAGAAGTTCAGGAAGAGTTTGCTGATGTGATAAGGCAGTTCGGATTAAAGTATGCGAATAAAGCTATTGAGGATTTCAATGCACTTTGCCAAAATCCACCAGAAAAAATTGACAGGACATATCTACAAAAGCTGAAGTTTGTGGATTACAGTAAACTGAAACCTTTCATCAACCAGGGCATAGAACAGTTTGATACTGCTTATGATGCACTCGAAGAAAACAAGTTGGAGAATTTGAATTACTATAGGAAGAAATACTTTGAAGTTAAAATTGCAGATTATAGGAATCAAGCGGAAGAACTCTCAAAACAATCCATTTCACCGGATAGGAAGAAAAATTTAGAAAGCGAATTTGAGAAGTTACGGGATGAGTTCATGGATTTCCTTGAATTACAAATGTCCAGTGCAAAGGAAGTAGCTGAAATGCTTGCAAGTCTGAGAACTTTCAATTTTTCAGCACAACAAAGAAATAATCCAAAAAGAAGATAGCCATGTCATGTTTTGAAACATCCACGTTTGTTAAACATCCTGATGTAATGAATCAGGAAGTTCTTGTTCAGGCTTGTACAAAGCTGGGATGGAAATTTGCAAAAACTGCCAATGAACTAACCGTATTCCAGTTAAATGAGAATGAGAATTTACTTGGAGAATATGCCATGAAAATAGTAGGCAATAAAGTTACTTACAACACATACTATTTAAAGAACGCCAGGAGTAAGGTTAATGAGTTGCAGTCGGTATTCTACGAATTGAATGTAAAGTATGCTGAGGAATCTGTTATCAGAGAGTTTAAGAAGCAAGGATGGTCCTTTAAGAGTAATGACAAATTCAAAGCAAATGTTGAAGAGAAGGTCAGTTTTTATATGGTGGGCAGAAGCAAAATACATGAGGAATCGGAAAAAGTTGCCCAAATCAAATTTACTATTCTAAAAGACGGTTCTGTTAAAACGGACAGTGATTTTATTCCGAGAGATATTCATGAATTGGCAGATAAGGCTATGCTGGAATTAGAAAGCATCATGGGTTCAAAGAGAGAGGTAGTGGGCAAGGAAATACCTTTGAAGTACAAACACAAAACATTTTGTGAAAACAAAAAAACAATATCATTAAACAAAAAGTAAATGGCACAAATAACTAAAAGCAATGCTGACCCTTATGGTCAAATACAGGATATGCTTAAAGCATATTACCCTATCTTATATTTAACCACATTCGAGTATAATCGAACAATTCAGAAATTAGTAGGTATTGCGAAAAATTTAAACAAGAACTATCAGTTCTATGAGTGGAACTGTGTAGATGGTTTATGCAGAAGAGAATTGAATACTGGTGGCATTACAGTTGTTGAAAATAATGAAGAACCAGAACAGTTGTTAAAGCATATTTCCTCCCAGACGGATATTGATGATGCTGAAATTTATGTTTTGGAGGATTTTCATGATTTTATCTCTGAAAGGAATATAAAAATTCGATTGCGTCAATTATCAGAAAAGCTTAAGTTCAGTAAAAAGCATATAGTATTGATTTCTTCCGTTTTAAATTTACCAGTTGAGCTTGAAAAATATATTACAGTTCTTGAACTTCCTCTACCTGGTAGGGTAGATTTGGAGAGTGTGTTGAACAAAGTTTCTAACGATGCGAAAATTGAAATAGATAATGACTTAAAAAAGAAGTTGATTGATTCCGCTTTAGGGATGACTGTAATGGAGGCAGATTTGGCATATTGCCTTGCAGCCGTGAAAGATAAAATGGGTGTAAATTCTCCAAGGACAGTAGCATTTGAGAAAGAGCAAATCATAAAGAAGAGTGGTTTGCTCGATTACTTTCAGGTGAATGAAAGTTTGAAGAACGTGGGTGGAATGGTAATCTTAAAGGAGTGGTTGGAAAAACGTAAACAGGCATTTGACTTTAAGGCACAGACTTGGGGATTGGCTGAACCGAAAGGTTTATTGCTTTTGGGAGTTCCGGGTTGCGGAAAAAGTTTGACTGCTAAATGTATTGCCTCCCTATGGAATATGCCATTGCTTAGGCTGGACATTGGAAAAGTTTTTGAGGGAACAGTCGGCAGTAGTGAAAGCAATATCCGAAGAGCTATTGCAACAGCAGAAGCGGTTGCTCCTTGTGTGCTTTGGATTGATGAAATTGAGAAAGGTCTTTCAGGTGTTCAAAGCAGCGGTTCTTCTGATGGCGGTACAACATCAAGAATATTTTCTACAATACTAACATGGATGCAGGAAAAAGTACAGCCGGTGTTTGTGGTGGCCACTGCAAATGATATTTCAATGCTCCCACCTGAACTACTTCGTAAAGGCAGGTTTGACGAAATATTCTTTGTTGACCTTCCTTCAGAAGCGGATAGAATGAGCATTTTCTCCATTCATTTGGCTAATGCTTTAAAAGATACCACTCAAAAATCTGAAGACTTCGGCCTCGACAAACTGGCAAAAGAATCAAAGGGGTTTAATGGTGCAGAAATCGAGGAATGTGTGAAGGAAGCTAAATTCACTGCATACACTGAAAACCGAAACGAACCCAAACTCCAAATCATCCACCTGTTGAATGCCATAAAAGACACTGTTCCACTTTCAAAGACAATGAAAGATCAGATTGAGTTTCTTCGCAAGTGGGCGAAAAGTAGAGCAAAACAAGCTGGTGGCATTAACAAAGAAGATTTACAGGGTTCTGATGAAATTCCACTAACAAAGGTTGAGAAAGAGCTTAATAGAAGTTTTGATTAGCAACTTATAAAGTATGATTACATGGCATTAATGATTCCGTACAAGCCACTTGATACCCACAGTGAGGGGGAAATAGCGGTTTTTGATGCTTTAGAAACAGGTTTGGATGAAAGTTATATAGTCTTTCACTCAGTACGATGGATTGGATCATCAAGGAAATCGCAGGGTGAGGCTGATTTTTTGATACTCCATAGGAGCTTGGGAATTTTGGTTTTGGAAGTAAAAGCGGGTTATATCAGGTGCGAAGGTAGAAGATGGTATCAGCAAAACCGTACTACATATGTAGAAAAAGAAATTCAAGATCCGATGAATCAGGGGGATAATAGTAAATTCAAGTTCATAGAATTATTGAAAGAAGCGAATCCGAGTATTAAAGATTGTCTTGTTTGCCATGCTGTTTGGTATCCTTCTATTCATTGGAATTTCTCTATGCCTCCTCATTATAGTAGTGAAATACTTTTTGATGCAAATACACTAAATGACCCTCAATCAGCCGTAGAATCTGCATTTAAATACTGGAGCCAATCCCTTTTTAAATCAAATTATAGTAAATCTGTTTTTGATCAACTAAAGTTTATTATAGCTCCTGAGTTCTCAGCAGTTCCATCAGTCAGAGCAAATTTTGAAAGTCGGGAAAGGCTGTTTATTACCCTTACAGAGGATCAGGCAAGAATAATGGACTTTTTAGACGAGCAAAGAATAGCTGTAATTGCTGGAAGTGCTGGTACTGGGAAAACAATGTTGGCTTTGGAAAAAGCAAATCGGGTGGGGATTAAAAATGAAGAAACCTTATTCTTGTGCTTTAATGAAGCATTACGAGTGCATTTGGAAGAAAACAATCCAATTAAGTTTGTCCACTTTAAAACGATCTTTGAATTAGCAGACCAGTTTATTAAGTATAAGAATGGCGTTGAATTAAATTCGTTAACTGATATGCTTGCAGATCATTTAATTGATAATAATAAAAACTGGCCTTATATAAATGTTATTATTGACGAGGCTCAGGATTTTAATACTCTCTTTATTGATATTTTAAAAGAGATTACAAAGGGTTGCTTTTATGCATTTTATGATAAGAATCAAAGCATTTACCAACAGAGTGAAATGACCTGGGCGAATAATGCAGAATGTAAATTAACACTCCATACGAATTGTCGAAATACAAAGGAAATTGCACGAACTTCAGCAAGAAATATTGGATTAGATAGTAAGACATTTATCAATTCGCCTGTAAAAGGCGAACAATCATTTATATCAGAATATAAATCATCTAAAGATGGTTTTGAATTGGTTGAGAAAATTGTAACACACTTATTAAAGGACAAAATGGCAAATCCTGAAGATATTGTAGTCTTAACAATGGCAGATCTTACCACATCTATTTTCCAGGGTAAAACAAATCTCTGTCGACAACCTTTATCGAAGTTTCTAAAAAAGGGTAAGATATGCTTTAACACAGTGGATGATTTTAAAGGTCTGGAAGCAGGATATTTGATTCTTATTGATGTAGAAGTAAAAAAGTACGAGAATAATCACTACAGGAATCGCCTATATATAGGATGTTCTAGGGCTAAACAGGGATTATATATGTTATTGAATAATCCCAAAGAGGAAGATTTTGCGACTGCAATGGAAGCAATTGAATCTAAAAAGAAAATAAAAAAGAGTCGTACTAGTTTTTACCAAAAACTTGCCGTCTCTGAGCTTGAATTATAAAATATAAAATATGCTACGTTCCAACATTAATACCGAAAGATCAGATTTCAATAAAGTCAAAGACGCAGACCATATCGAGAAGGTATGGCAATCTATTGAAAAGAACATACCAATATATTTTCAGAAAATGATAGACAGTAATGATGAATTGGACGCACTCAAAGAAAGTGGTTCCTTTAAAATAAAAGCATCGGCCCCTGACATTAGAAAAAAAATATCTGAAATATTTGCAGATGGGTTGCATTATTATCAAAAAGAAGATAGTAAATACAAGAAGTTCTTTAATGTCAACAGTATGCAGGAATTTGAAGATGAGGACGATCCCAAAGCTTTTAAATCTGCACTAAGTACAAAAGTCCCCATAATCCTAAAAGCTAGAAATTCCAAAGCAGAAATGATGTATGAATGGCAAACAAGATTTGCAACATCAAAAGCTATTGATGTCTATGCAATATTTTTTAATCTCATAACATTTATGAATGAATTTATTGAAGATACAAGAATAGAAGACTTTTCAGTTGTTGATGGCATAAAAGATTTAGATGATTTTATTGTATTAAATGAAGATGATGATTATAACGTTCCAGGAGTGATCGGTATGGGTATAAAATCTTCCGTTTTATATTTTTTAAATTCTAAATATTTTTTGTGTGCAAACAAAAATACTTTGTTCGGATTTTATTTTTTATCCGATTGTGAGGCGTTCCGTTTACCGAGTGGCAGTAATGAGTTTATAATGATAAAGGACGATAGACAAGAAATGAATAGAAGGGAAAATAAGAATATGCTTATTGATCAAAATTATTGGTATCCTTATGATTTGTTTCTTTTGTATAGCCTTCGTTCTTATAGACTATTAAAAGAGTTATGTGCAAGAAATAATTATAAATTAGACGATGCTTATAGGTTTGTTCATTTAAACACTTTTATGTCTCATATTTGGGATATGAAAGAAGATATAATTTATACTATGACCGGCGGCGATCAGGAAGAAGCAAGATGACAAATATTCAAATTCTTAAGAAACATTTTGGCTTTGATGTCTTCAAAGACATCCAAGAGGAAGTTATAACCAACTTGCTTGCCGGCCATAATTCGTTATGTCTTATGCCAACAGGCGGAGGTAAATCTATCATTTATCAGGTTGCAGGCTTACAGACTGGAAAAACAACAATTGTAATTTCACCTTTACTTGCCTTAATGAAGCAGCAAAATAAAAGGCTGGTAGAGCAAGGAATTAATGTATTGTCATACAATAGCAGCATTGGAGACTTGAAAACGCAGTTTATTAAATTAAGAAAGGTTTTTTCGGATGGTATATTACCTCAATTTATTTTCGTTTCACCCGAGAAAATATTGTCTGATGGCTACCTTGAATTCTTGCTGAAAAAATATAGTTCCAAAATTGGTTTAATCGTAATTGATGAGGCTCACTGCATTTCTCAATGGGGACATACTTTTAGGCCTGCGTATAAAACAATTCCTTATTTTATTAGTAATATTTTTGGTGACATCAAAATACCACCGGTTTTGTGTCTCACTGCTACTTTAAATCCTCTTGACAAACAAGAAATATGTACTGATCTAAAAATTACAGAAAAAAACATTTTCATTAGTAAATCACTAATTAGAAGCAATCTGCATCTGACTATTTTGGAGCAGGTAGAAAATAATGACCGGAAGAAAGAGCAGTTAATTGGGATTTTGAATAAGCACAAAGGCGAAAAGGTAATAGTTTATACTCATATTAAGGCAAGGGAGTATGGTACAAGGGAAATGACAGAAACATTTAGGATATTAGGGTTTAACTGTCATTATTTTGATGCCGATATGCAGGATAATGAAAAACTCTCGATTCTTGAGCAGTTTGAAACTGGTGTAATAAAAATCGTTTTTGCAACCAGTGCGTTTGGAATGGGTATTGATATTCCTGACATCCGTGTTGTCGTTCATTACTTAGTCCCTGAAAGTATTGAGCAGTATTACCAGGAAATTGGACGAGCTGGACGGGATGGTAAAGATGCGTTCGGGTACTTATTATTTTCTGAAACCAATTTTAAGGTTCGCCGAGATTTAATCAAGAAGTCATTATTGAAGCAAGGAAGAATTAAGGAAATTTTTGAAAATACAATTCAAACTACAGCAAATACTAGTTCAGCCTTAAAAAATAAAAAGGTGTCCGATGAAAACATTTCTACCAAAAAGGTTCATTCTCTTAGCAGAATGGATATCAGGGAGGACAATTCAGAAATGATTATTTTTCTATTTCTTCTTCATAACAGTATTATCAAATTACACGGTAAGGGAGTATTATTTTTTGATTGCTTTGAGAATAATGGCAGCTACCTTTATACCCTAATGAAAGACGCCTCAATAAATGGTATGGTAATCAGGATAGCTAAGAAATTGAATAAGAGTATAGAGCAGGTCAACCATGACATTTTCATGATGCTTAATCAAGATGAAATTAAACTTTCGAGAGTTCCCGTTAACGTCCTTAATTATTCAGTAACTAAGCCACTATCAGATGAACTTATTGAAGAAATACATGATGCGTTAAATAGAAGGATGGAAAATAGATTGAATAACTTTGAAAAGTTAGTTATGCTCATTAATCTAAAATCTGACCCTATAAGAATCATTTCAGGTCATTTGGGTATTAATTAAATTAATATCTTAAATCGCTTTTTTACTCACCTTCAATTTGTGTCACAAGAATGCATTTTGACCCCGGCACATTTCGTTATGCCTTACGACATTAATAGTCTCATTCTTCACTACGCAACATAAATACAAAACCCGCTGCATAATTGTCATCCTGCTTGTCCCGCAGCATTTCGGGAAGGGAGGCGAAAATTATTCTCAATAAGCTTTCATTCCCGCCTTCATTTATATGTTTCGCTCAATGCCGGTGCTTCCGTTTGCAGGTATTTGATTTTTTAATTAAAATACTCGTTATGTCAGTATCATTTCCTTTTCCAGGACGTCGTCGCATGTCTTGGGTTTCTTTCATTCAGTCAGGTTGTCTCTAAATTATAACATTTATGTAATTCATCGTTGCCCGGTTGTGGGTGGTGTTCCTTTGTATCATTTAGCCTGGCAGCATCGTATATTGCCAGCTAAATAGGGTTTTTCTTAAGTTCGTCGGTTATTGCCAGCAGACAATTTAGCATTGATTTACACTAAACATTTTCAAACATTTCAAATATCTTACATACAAAACTGTCAAAGAGATTGAATCATCGAATGGTTACATAATACAATTAATTGCTTTTTACATTAATATTTCTTTTCTTGTAATAGAATAAAACCTTATGAATCATCGATTATCTTAATCGAGATTGTTAACAATTGACCAGCTTATGAATAGGATTTTTTTTATTGCCCTACTTTTCTTATCACTAAATGTCAACGGCCAGGTTCCGCCTGAAGAGCCTGTTAAATTGATCAATCCCCGGAGTTTGTCGCAATTGATCCCGGCACAGGACCCGCAGAATTCAACGGTAAATAAGCAAATTAAAATTGCCGAAGGAACGATGGTGCAGTTAAAATTACTCAAGGAGGTGAGTTCGGCATCGATCAAAGAAGGAGATACGTTAAGCTTTTCGGTGGATAGGAACCTAATATTAGAGAACCATATTCTTATTAAAGAAGGAGCCCCGTTGATTGGGATCATATCGAAGGCAAAAAAAGCCAAAGGTAAAGGAAAGCCCGGTGAACTAAGTTTTACATTAAAAACGGTTACCGCCATTGACGAAACGAAAATTTCATTGAGAACAACAATATCAAACGTAGAAGGAAAAAGCCAGGAAAATAATACCGTTGTATTAAGTTTTATTAATCCGCTTTTTTTACTGCTGAAAGGCAAAAACGCGGTGATGAAAGAGGGAGAAAAGGTTCAGGCATTCATCAATAACGATTATATTATTCAGATTGCGCAGTAACGATTCAGTTATTCTGACAGATCATAATTATGAACTTCAAATTTATTAGTATCATGAAAGTGTTCACCCAATTGAAATATTATTTATTGCCCAAAAAAAATAAGAAAAGCAGCTCTTTTAGTAACCAGGACCTTCTTGATGAACTCTCTGCCTGTTTTAATCAAAACCTGAAGGACGAATCGTTTGCAGATACAATGCTGTTTCCCATGTCATTAAAAGTGTTTTTACACCCCGGGGATTATTCGAATAGGAAAGACGCATTCCCGGTTGTTGTTCGGGCAGCAGTTAACGCGTTTTACGATATAATTAAACAACGAAGCGCTGTTTATCCGAATGTGACAAATATCTCAACAACCTGGAATTTCCGGTTTATCGAATCCGACTCTATAATCATTGAAGACGACAGTATTCCGATCGAAATGGGGGAACCTCATATAATGGCCCATCTTTTTGACCGCAGCTCCGGGAACGAATCCTCCTCTGCAAACACCAAGGTTACCATGAAGCCAAGAAACTCCAATGTTTATGAAAGCCGGACGATAAACATGTCGGTATTCAGCAATATGGAGATATTGTCGGAGACGATCTTCCCGATAAAATTTGACGATAAGCTGAACAAGTTGTCTGATATTCCGGTTTCACAGGAAGAAAAAAATGTTTTGGCTGAATTATCTTATAACTACCTGAATAAAATTAACAAGTTCAGGATGGTCGATGAAACAATTACCATATCCGGTAAAAATGATATAAGAAAAGACTCCTGGGTAATGAAAATTCAGTCTGAAACGGCTGATACAATTGATAACGGCCACGTTCAAATTAAATTTGACAGTGCACAAAAAAGTTTTTCCATAGTTGCGTTTGGTAATTTAAGGGTTAACGAAAGAAATATTCCGATCAGCAAAGACGGGGATATTACTTCGGTCCCCTTATCCAGGAAAGCCAAATTGCTGATTGGCGGCAGCCAGATCGTGGAGTTTGAATCTAAATTATAATAATAACGAAAATGAAATACCTGATCACCGCTTCACTTTTAGTATTGATTGTGTATTTATTTATCAAGCACAATCAAAATCTTCCGCAAAACAATCCTTAACCTTCTTTTATGGGCGTTGAGAAATTTGGAAATACTGACCTGGGAAAAGTCAGGATCAATAACGAAGACAGCATTGTCCTGGAATATATCTATGATGACGGGGATATATTGGCTGTTGTTATTGATGGAGTAGGAGGGAACGAAGGGGGTGAAGTGGCCGCAGCCCTGGCGGGAGATGCAATAAAAGACTATTTATTTACCTATCGGAATGGAGAAAGGGGGACCTTATTAAAAGAAGCGGTCAATGAAGCCAATAATAAGATCTTCCAGGAGCGTTTAAACAAACCGGAGCTGTCGAATATGAGCTGTGTGCTTACCGCCTGTTTATTTGAATTCAGTAAAAAAAGATTTCACTTGGCGCATGTCGGAGATACCCGGCTATATCAGATTGCCGATGGCGAGTTTAAGAAGCTCACGCATGATCATTCATTTGTAGGGCTCAGGGAAGAGATGGGAAGCCTGTCTGAGATCGAGGCCATGGAGCATCCACAGCGGAATATGATAGAGAGGGATGTGGGGTCAGAACTTCATAAGATCAGTGATGAGGACTTTATTGAGACGAATACCTTCGATCTGCCGGAGAACTTTGCATTACTGTTGTGCAGTGATGGACTGAGTGATATGCTTACCAGCATTGAAATGATCGAAGTGTTAAGGAATAATAATTCTATTGAAAGAAGGGTTAATGGCCTGATCGGGGCGGCGAATGATAAAGGAGGCAACGACAACATAACAGTACTATTAATTGAAAACAGCCCTGATTACCAGGTCGTTCCCTTTACTAAAATATTCCCGCATAAAGAGGAAGCGCCTCAACTTACACCTTCAGAAACACAAGACGGGATTCCTGCAGGCGAAGGGCCATATACCAAGAACAGCACCATAGCAATTCATCCCGGGAAAAAAAAGACAGGCACCAGCAGCGCTTTGATCTGGATAGTAGTTATAATCATCAGCATTGCGATCGGGTGGTTTGGGCACCAGTTTTTGGAAGAGAAAATCAGGAAGAACATACTGCCGGCTTCTGTAAAAGATACCTTTTTTACACAACAGCCCAAGGCCGCAATAGATACATCGATCCAGGCCCGGCTGGATTCTTTTTACATGAGGACGCCGAAGGATACTTTTAATATTAATAAGGACACCATCTATATAACAAAGGAAATTTTTATCAGTCATAATAAAACGATCTGGATTCAGAAGAAGCCGTTGTTTATTGTCAATGGTGGGAATATAAACCTGACAGGAATGGTAATAGCGGCCGATAGTTGCGTGATCAGGAATTTACGCTTTAAAGGATTCAAAGATTCAATTAATATTATAGGGAAAAGAAACACCATTAAATAAACTGGCTGATGTATTATCATAAAACGAAAAAAGGAGCAGGCGAACAACGAATCATGGAGCGGAAGGCGCTTCTATTGGTTTCTGCCGTCTTGTTTTTTTTGTTTTATACTATGTATGGAAACATAAGCAGGGATTTTGCTGATGTTGAAAAGAAATATAAAGAAGGAACGGTCATTAATCTTGATAAAAAGATTGACGTACATCAACTATCAGAATTATTAACGGCCAATAATTATTTTACGGATAGAAAGGACGCTGATTTTTTCGCGACTGAACTGAAAAATAAACTGCAAACCAATGAACTGCTTAATTTGGGAGGAATTAATAAGGAGGCCTTTCTCATTAACCCTGCCCATGCAGACAGTCTTGGTGGTGAAGAATACCGTAAAAGAGTACAGAGTGCATACCTCTCTTCGGGCTACACGCCTGTGATTGAAGAAAAATACAGATCCGGCTTACCTGCTTCTCAAATTAATTTAAAGCAAAACGGACCAGCCATTACAGTTGATATCAGTGATCAAAACAAGGCGCCGACGCCCGGAGTAATTGTCGTTTTGCAACAATATTTTACAAACACTGAATCAAATGATGCAGATCTGGAATTGATCGACACTACCGGCACTGAATTACAGGATACAACGCTTCATTTTGCTGTTACTGATTCACACGGACGTGCTGTTTTCTCGGGATTGGTTTCCAATGGATTTTACAGTGTATTGCCGGTAAAAAGAGGCTTTGGCTATGGCCCTCCAAAAGGCACCAGCAAAGGCCCTTTAAGCAAAGACCTTCGTTGCTCTTTCAACGAAAACGCTCAAATGCTTAGGCTATTGGGATCAGCAACTTACCAGGCAATAAAAGAGGACAAAGTATTTACAGTGAGAACTCCCAAACAGGTTAAAAGCTACCTGGTATCATACCTGGCTTTATTTATTTTGTCCTGGTGGCTGGCTCATTTATGGTTATTGGTAAGATCCAGGAAGGCAGATGAACTTATCCTGCCTATATTGATGGCCCTTTCGGGCATATGTGTATCTGTTATGTATGCGATACAAGATCCCTTGAATGATATGGTCAGGGGAAATGAAATGATCATAGGTTCGAGCGTGGGGCTTTTTATTCTGCTGCTGTTTATTGAGATCAATGTTTACAGTTTATTAAATGGAAACTTTAAATATTTTAAAAAATGGGGCCCGGTAATTTTAAAAAATGGGTACATATATCTCATTGCTGCTTTTGTTTTGACCATTGCTCTGTTTTTTAGAGGTACCGGCCCTGAGGGAAGCGGGGTGAAGATCAATCTTAATATCGGGATAAAATTTCAGCCCAGTGAAATAGCCAAATACCTGGTTGTCGTTTTTTTTGCAGCTTATTTTTCAAAGAACGCGGAACTATTGCGATTAATTCCCGACGGATGGATAAGGTTTAAAAAATCGCTCCTTATTTTTACAGGGATCGGCCTCTTGTTATTTGTTTATTTAGCGCTGGGAGATATGGGTCCTGCACTTGTGTTGTGCGGTACTTTTATCATATTATACGCTGTTGCAAGAGGCGATTATCTCCAATTGGGAATTGGTGTTGCCAGTTATGCGCTTTTAATGATCATTGCTTCTGCATGGCTTGGCGGCGGCATTTTTTTACTTGCCATTATGACGGTGGCCTGGTTTGCAGGCTGGCTGATTACAGGGTTTCTTAAAAGGACTGTTTATGAAAGTGCCCTGTTTCTAGTCTTTGTGATTGCCGCATTTATTTTTGGTGAATTATTTCCTTATTTGGGTGTTGCTGAACGGCTTGCAGCAAGAAATGACATTTATGCCAATATATGGAACAACCAGACCTATGGCGGAAACCAGGTTGCGCATGGTATATGGAGCCTTGCCTCGGGTGGCTTTACAGGCCAGGGAATTGGCGAAGGAAATTCGAAAGTAATGCCTGCTAACCATACCGATATGGTTTTAACTAGCATTGGTGAAGAAATAGGGTGGATAGGGTTAGTACTAATCATTCTTTGCTTTGCTATTCTGCTACATAGAAGTTTGTTGTTGGCACGTAAAGCTGCTCATCCGTTTGCGTTTTATTTAGCAGGAGGCATTGCTATTGTTACCGGTTTGCAATTTTTCATCATTGCAGCAGGTAGTTTGGGTATTATGCCCCTGACGGGAATAACTCTCCCATTTCTTAGTTTTGGAACCGTAAGTATTGTAGTTAATATAGCGGCTTTTGGAATTGTGCTTTCGGTTTCTCAAATTTCAGGCTCAAAAAGACAGGCGGTAGCGATACAAAAAAGCTACGACAACACCATCACTTTGGGTGTTTTCTCTTTCATCCTTGCTTCTCTTGTTCTGATATGCACGTTGTTTTACTACCAGATACTTGCTGCTGATAAATACATAATAAAGCCTGCATATACCGTGAACAGGAACGGAGCAATAATAGCGACGTATAACCCGCGAATCGACCTGCTTATAAAAAAACTAAAAGCAGGAAATATTTATGACCGGAATGGCTTGTTGCTGGCAACTAATGAAAAGGATACTGTTATCGCCCACCAGGACGAATTTATGAATGCCGGGGTACCGGACAGCCTAGTTTCCGATCTAAAAGCAAAACGTCAGTTGCGATATTATCCTTTTGGTAAATACCTGTTTTTTTGGCTTGGGGACTATAATTCACGTTTGTTATGGGGAAACGGAGCTAATGCGAAAGGATATTTTGCCGAATACAGGCACATGTCTGAACTAAGGGGATTTAAAACCACATCTGATGATGTAAGTGCACTTGAGCTGGAATCAGTAAAATACCGGGAAAATCCCTTTTTGCCACAGGGACAAAAAATTTTTACATTTATTCCTTACAATTATTCTGCACTAACGCCATTGCTGAAAGCCGGAATTAACAGTAGTGATGTTAATGACTTTAACCTGGTAAAAAAAGACATAACGCTCACGGTCGACGCCAGACTACAAACTGAGTTGCAAAATAGGATGGCTGTAACATTTAATAATGAAGGGTTTAACGCTGGAGGGAAAAAATGCCGTGCTTCTGTTGTAATTATTAACCCCATAAATGGTGAAGTGCTTACCTCTGCTGTCTATCCAATGCCCGAAACGGATGATATTAAACTGTTGTACGATTTGCCTCTGATTGAACAAAATAAAGCCATCAATAACATTACCATCAATAACAAGGTCTTTACAGAAACAGACCTAGGGATTACATTCGGCACAGCGCCCGGCTCTACTGCTAAAATTATGTCGGCTTTAGCAGGGTTGAATAAACCGGGGGCAGATGCTGTAAACCAGATGTATACTGTTACCGCTGAAGAAAGAATACATGAGGACGACCATGGCTCTGAGCCGGTTGGAAATATTAACATGGAAACGGCGGTTGTAAAATCTTCGAATGTTTATTTTATTAAACTCATCAACGAATTGCAATTGGACGATCAGCTATCTGCTATTTACCTGGCAGCGGGCATTGGAATAGGTGGTAAGGGATCATACAATTATTACAATACCTACACCCCTGAAAAACTAAAAGATATTAAGGGGTATTGGAAAACGCAGGTGTTTAATGACAGAAGGGGTAATTATACCAACGAAGCCTTTAAAGACAGGCCAAAGGTCAGGCTGCATAGCGAGTTTTCGAACCTGGCATGGGGCCAGGGCAAAATGACTGCCACGCCGCTAGCTATGGCCAGGGTTGCTGGCGCAGTATCTAATCAGGGTATCTTGCAACCTTCGAAATTTGTTCTTGCCAATAGCATTCCCGTTCAATTACCTGCAGTTCAACCACAAACCATTTGTTCCCGGACCAATGCAGGTATTTTGGAAAGGTTTATGCAAAAGCAATCGGAAAAATTGTCGAAAGAAAAGGAAATCGGGGTAGTATTGTATGGTAAAACCGGCTCTCCCGAAAGAGTTGTCCCGGTAAATAAAAGAACCACCGATGCCTGGTATTTGTTTTTTTTCCATTCAGCGAAAATGAACAATCACCCCATTACCGTTTGTATCAGGATAGAACGTAGAGGATATTCCGGTTTTGCTCAAAAACTGGCTAAGGAAGTTGTTATTCCGGTTTTAAAGTTATTTGATTACATTAAATAGTTTTGAAGTATGAAAAAATCTGTATTGATCATTTGCTTAATTGTATCCATAAAAGGGGTTTCGCAAATTCCACTGCCCGGGGATCCTTTTCCTGGACAAAATAAAATAAAATCTCCAAAAAAACCTCAAATAAAAACAAGTAAAGACCCCAACGATATTGATAATGACGGCGTAATAAATAAATTCGATAATTGTCCTGATGATTCGGGAGCTGTATCAAATTCCGGATGTCCGTTACTTGTTCTGAATGATTCCACATCTAAAATTTTTGATAATGGAACATATGAGGGGTACTGGAAAAATAATAAACGGGAAGGGAGGGGGACTTTTACATGGACAAATGGCGATAAATATGTGGGAGAATGGAAGGACGATGTCATGAGTGGACAGGGATTTTTTAAATGGTCAACGGGGGAAACATATGAGGGCCAATGGAAAGAAGGGAAAAGAAACGGAACAGGGAAATACAGTTTTGATAAGGGTAACCTGTATGATGGCGAATGGAAAGACGATAAGAAGAACGGGCACGGAATTTTGAGATGGTCAACCGGCGAGAAATATGATGGCGAATGGAAAGAGGGTAAAAGGAATGGCCAGGGAATTCTAATATGGATGAACGAAAATTCTTATGATGGTAATTGGCTCAATGATAAAAGAAATGGACAAGGCACTTTCAAGTGGGCGAGCGGCAATACTTATAAAGGGAATTACAAAGATGATATGAGGGATGGCAAAGGATTATTTATTTGGGTCAATGAAGAGAAATACGACGGCGATTGGAAAGAGGATGCCAGGAATGGTGTGGGGACTTATACTTGGCCCAACGGGAGTAAATATGAGGGCGAATTTAAAGATAATGAAAGGTCGGGGCAGGGAACCTATACTGTTCCGGCCGGCTTTAGTATCAGTAATTGTCCTTACTGCACGAAGTATACGGGTAAATGGCTGAATAACCGCAAAGTGGCAACTGGTAAATGCTATAATTCAATGGGGGTTTTGATATTTGATGGGTATTTTACGGATGATAAGCCGTGGGGAAATTATCCGCAGAACAAAAGCAACTGAATCTGTCCTTGGATCGTATTTGAAAATGAATATTTTCAAAAGCTAAATAATAAAAACCTAACTAATTGTTTATGATCAATGACGGGAGAATTGGCGAATATATACGCTTGGGGGGTGGCTTGCCTCACGGAGGAGGGTATACAACTGTATATATGGCACGACACGAAAAACTGGGCTATATCAGGGCCATCAGACAACTAAAAAAGGATATTCTGACGGAGAATGATGAAGATTATAAAAAATTTTGCCAGGAGTGCAACCTGTTGCTTAGGCTGGGTAATGCGGGACATGCAAATATTGTACGGATCATACAGCAACCCAAAATTATCGATAAAAAAGCCTTTGCCGAAATGGAATGGGTGTGGGGTAATGACCTGGAAACCTACATAAAAGCACAAAATGGATTTATTGAAAAACAGGAAGTGTTGCGGTTTATAGGCGATATCAGCAGCGCACTGGCCTATTGTCATTTTGATATTTATCAATTCTGCCTTAATAAAGATGTTGACACATGTATAGACTATGAAGATAAAATAGATGAAGATTGCCGAAGACTCCTGGTTAATAAATACCAGGTAATACACAATGATGTGCACTCCAAAAATGTGATGCGCAAATTTGATGGCAGCTATATCTTACTGGATTTTGGCCTTGCTATAGAAGGAAGTACTAAAACCATCCGTAGATCAGGGAAGGGAGGTGTTGTTGAATGTAAATCTCCCGAACGATTTGATGGCTTAGTAATTGAACAGGGCGATGTGTATAGTTTTGGTATCCTGATGTATGAAATGCTAACAGGGGAGGTGCCTTTCCCACTTAGTAAATTTACAGAAGAAAAAATAGAGTATAAACATCGAAATGAAAAGCCTCCGGAGATTGAACCATTAAGAAAAAAAGCGTTCGAAAAGAAATTTCCGGATAAGCAGTGGGTAAAAGATTACCCTGATTGGCTGGAAAAGATGATCATGAAATGTCTCGAAAAGAAGCCCGAAAACAGGTTCCCCAATGCAAAAGATCTGCAGATGTATTTTTTAGATTGTTCTGAAGCTGAAGGCATATCTAAAGAGCACGGGGCTATGCATACCAATAAGGAAGTTGAACAGTTGCAAATCAGGCTGAATGAATTAAGAGATACGGAAAGGAGATTAAGCTCCGAAATTGCAAAATACAAAAAAGCCAAGAACAATAATTCTGGTAGTTCAAAAATGGCCTGGTTCTTATTTTTTTCGGTATTGCTGGTTTCGGTCAGCCTTTTGATCTATTTGAACAGGAATCAAAACAGCGGGAATGTTACTGAGATACCGAAAGATACTGCCGCCAGTAAGCCATCAGTTAAGGATACCCTTTCAAAGGAAACGGTTGAAAATAAAAAATTCAACCTCTACGGAGAAAAATTCATTTATACAGGTCAGGTGCTTCATGATCTGCCCGAGGGTAATGGCGAGGCCGTTTTTGAAAATGGGGACAAGTATTCAGGACAGTTTAAAGGAGGATATAGAAACGGCAAGGGAAAATATTCTTACAAAAGCGGGGAGCTGCTGGTTGGGAATTTTGTCTTAAACCAGATGACCGGAATGGGAAACTACACGTATAATAATGGCTACTATTACACGGGGATGTTTAAGAATTCTAAATTTAACGGGACCGGGGCAATTTATAATAAGGATAGCAGTCTGATAGTAGAGGGTAATTTCATCAATGGAAAAAAGAAACCATAAAATGGTAATGTTTAGCCGCTTTTACCAGCATAAAATATCAAATCTCTGATTTTCTAAAATCTGCAACATGCTTAATAAAATTTTGTTTTTTTTCGGACTTAAAAAAAGGCCTGCAAAAACAAGCAACAAATCCAGGATTGAATTTAAGGTCATCGATAATTTAGTTGAAACGAGGGCCAATATTGTAAAGGCAATCATCGCAGTTCTTACCCCACTACGTTACGGAGAGATCAACCTCGGATCGCTTAACATATATTTTAATAAACAAGAGTGCGATAATATAATAGCGGTCTCTTCAGCATTTAGTGATGCACAATTTGAAGAAGACTTACGGACCAGGTTAGAAAATGAACGGATTTACCTGGGGGATAATTGGACATGGAATTATGTTGAGGCCGATATTCCAGTTGAAGTTACCTCAATCGGACATGGATTATATATATCTATTCAGTCAACGCACGAGGTTGGCACAAAAGCATACATATCTGAATATATAGGAAAACTGGAGCAACAGAAATATGTGCTGGATGCGTCAGGTAAGAGCAGATTTAATATCGGAAGAGGTAAAGTGTCTTTAAAAAATGGAAGGTATCACGAAAACTATATTGTTATCAAAGACAGTCCCGATTTCGGTAATGAAAAGGATGACAAAATAAAGATTAACCAATTTGTAAGCAGTGAGCACGCCACGATTGTCTATTCAAAAAATACGGGATTCTCTTTAAGGACATTACGCGGGGGTTGTGAAGAAGGCGGTAATCGCACACGTATTATCAGGGAAAACAAACCTCCAAGGGATCTTCAAAGTACTGCGATAGAAATACCGTTAAAAGATAAGGATCTGATAGAATTAGGGAAAAGCGTTTTCATTCGGTTTGGTTTCAATTTTGATAAAGAGGAGCCAACGAATCAAGAACAGAATGACAATTCAGAAACATCGGAGCTTCAGCCGGAGCAGGGAAATATTCGCCAGGAAGAACAACCCAAACAGGATAAAACAGAACACGAAAGGGCAATAGATGCTATTCTTTTTGATTATTGTATTATTGATACAAATATCTGGATGGAGACAAATGATATCCAATCTCATCACGCAAAGCTGATTAGATTGAAAGATTTGTATGCAAAAAATGGTAAAAAATTAATAGCACATGGTTCAACTTATGAAGAACTAAAGAAATTTTCAGATGAATATTGGAAAAAAATTGAAGAAAGAGAGAAAGGATTGGATTCTAAAATTTCGCCAAAAGAATACTGTGGTGCAAAAGGGTTTTCACTACTGAAACGTTTTTTTCAGGATAAAATAGTTAGAATCCCAGGACTTGAATCAACTCATAATGCTGATGCCTATGCTGACAAAGATATTTATGATTTTGCATCAGAGGAATTCGAAAAGGGAAAATCAATTTTGTTTATTAGTAATGATATTGATTGTGGAATGAGAGTAAATAGCAGGCTTGATGATCTCAAAAACAAAAATCAATTGTTACCAAACTTTGATGTTTTGAATATGGCACAAGCTGGGAAATTAATTGATTGTCTATGAAAAATCATTCAAAATGCCTGTTTGGGAGAAGGGAAAAGAAGAGAATGGTCGCTTAAAACGCATTGTAGCTAATCTCACATTGGAGAAATGATGCGATTAAAACAGTCGCCGTGTTCCCTGCAGATTTCTTTTACTGCCATACCAGACTCTTGCTGGTTAAGAATGGAGACAATTTGAGTATCCATAAATTCCCCTTTTTTCATAATAATTGATAAGACGAAATCTGAAATACTCGAGTTCCTAAATAAACTTCCTTACGAATACACATTTATATACTTTACGGGACATGGTGGTTTAGATGAAGGGTAAGAAATTATCGAATTTAAGAATGACGAACGATTAGAAATGTTTGAGTTGAGGATCAATGCTTTGAAACAAATGATAATCATAGAGGCCTTCAGATGCGGGCAAAACCTCCTTGATGAGAAATCGTCATTCGATGTTTTTAATTTAGAGGAGTTAAATAAAACCGGTAAAAAAGAAATCTGC
>Ga0209023_10000699_pt1 | contig 49161 bp, 41 predicted proteins | sample LakOneMetagenome_FD_187468 | JGI IMG/M metagenome (GOLD analysis project Ga0209023, IMG submission 187468) | Freshwater and sediment microbial communities from Lake Erie, Canada (SPAdes) (version 2) | ecosystem: Environmental > Aquatic > Freshwater > Lentic | place: Lake Erie, Canada... | reverse complement strand
GCCGCCGACGGCAACGAGCAGTCTTGCGTGCGGCGCGATCAGCCGTTCGGCGAGGACGAAATAATCTTCCGCCTCGCTGCGCAGCTTTGCAGCTTTTTCCCCCGTCGCGCCCTTCGCCTGCGTCGCCGAGACATGCGCGCGGATCGAGGCGCGAACGGCCATGAAGAAGGGCAGGGCGGGCAAGCCGTCCGTCTCGTCGGCGGCGTCGAGATAGCGGTTGAAGACGAGGTTCGCATGGCCCGCAAGTCCACGATGGAACAGGTCCATCAGCAGGAAGGCGAGGTCGTAGAGAACGTCGATGGTCGCGAGCCTCTCGTCGAATTCGATTGCATCGAAAGGTGTTGGCTGGCCCTCGAACAAGCAGATGTTGCGCAAGGTGAGATCGCCGTGGCACCGGCGGATTCTTCCCACCGCGCCGCGCGCATCGAGCAGCGGCGCGATCTCCTTCAGCTTGTCGCGCAAAGCGGACTCGAAGGCGGCGATCCGCTCCGGCGTCGCGAGGCCGGAGCCGGCCAGCGCGCCTTCGTCGAGCGTTAGAATCTGCGCCATCGCGGCCGCGCCGCCGACGGTCGCATTCGACGGCGCGCCCCGATGAAACGTAACGAGCCTTTCCGTCAGTCGCGTCATGAGATCGGCGGTGAGCGCGCCGCGCTGCGCCATTGCGTCGAGCAGGTCAGCTTGGTCGAAGCTGCGCATTTCGACGATCGTCTCGATCGTTTCGCCAGCGCCGTCGAGCGCAAGCAATCCACTATCCCCGCGCGTAATGCGCCGCGTGCCCAGATAGATCTGCGGGGCCGTGCGGCGGTTGATAGAGACTTCAGTCTCCGCCGCCGCCGCGCGTTTTTCCGGCGTCGAGAAATCGAGATAGGAGAAGGCAACCGGCTTCTTGATCTTGAACGCGTGTTCCGCGCCGATCACGACGCGCGAAATATGCGTGTCGATGACCTGCGCGCTATCGCCGATCTGCGCGCGCAGGAAGGTGGTGATGTCGTCGAGTGTGGACACGTTATTGGACCGCGAGCCTTCAGGCTCGCAGTCTAGCGAGCCTGAAGGCTCGCGGTCCATGCGTCACGCCGGCTTCTTCTTGCCGGCGCCAAGCCCCATCTGGCGCGAAATCAGTTCCTTCATGATCTCGCTCGTGCCGCCGTAGATGCGCTGCACGCGGGCGTCGGCGTAGGCCTGCGCGACTGGATATTCCCACATGAAGCCGTAGCCGCCATGCAGCTGCACGCAGGCGTCGAGCACACGCCCCTGCATCTCCGACAGCCAGAGCTTCGCCATCGAGGCGGTCGCTGAATCCAGTCTGCCCTCGATCTGCATCTCCAGGCACTTGTCGACGAACACGCGGCCGACCTCGACTTCGGTCTGGCATTCCGCGAGCTTGTAGCGCGTGTTCTGGAACTCGCCGATCGGCGCGCCGAACGCCTTGCGGTCCTGCACGTATTGGACGGTATTGTCGATCTGCGCCTGAGCAGATGCGTGTGCGGTGATGGCGATCTGCAGGCGCTCCCACGGCAGTTTCTGCATGAGGTAGACGAATCCTTCGCCTTCCTTGCCCAGCAGGTTTTCAGCCGGCACGCGCACGCCGTCGAAGAACAGTTCGGACGTGTCCTGCGACTTCAGGCCCATCTTCTTCAGGCGCTTGCCCTTGCGGAAGCCGGGCATGCCTTCTTCCACGATGATCAGGCTGACGCCCTTGGCGCCTGCGGCCATGTCGGTCTTCGTCACGACGATCACGAGATCGGCATGGTAGCCGTTGGTGATGAACGTCTTCGAGCCGTTGATGACGTAGTGGTCGCCTTCGCGACGCGCGGTCGTGCGCACGCCCTGCAGGTCGGAGCCGGTGCCGGGCTCCGTCATGGCGATGGCGCCGATCTTCTCGCCGCGCGCCATGGCCGGCAGATATTTCTTCTTCTGCGCTTCCGTGCCGTAGGTGTCGATGTAGGGCGCGACAATATCGTTATGCAGGCCGAAACCGAGGCCGCTCGTATTGGCGCGCGCCACTTCCTCGATCAGCACGGCGCTCATCGCCTCGGTCGCGCCGGCGCCGCCATACTCCGGCGCAACAGTCGGCAACAGCAGGCCTTGTTCGCCGGCCTTCAGCCAGACGTCGCGGTCGACATAGCCCTGCGCTTCCCATTTCTCGTGGAAAGGCTTGGCGTGCTCGTCAAGGAAGCGACGGACCATGTCGCGGAAGAGAGTGTGGTCCTCGGTGAAGATGCTGCGTTCGATCATGTCGGCAAAAACTCCCTCTCCATGCGGGCGGACCCGCACGACGTGGGCGTTCTATGGCGCGGCCCGCGCTCTCGCGCAAGCCGACGTTTCGCATGCAGCGTCTGCTATTTCGTCAGATGAAATTCGACGTTGATCTGGCCGGACCCTGAGGACGGGAAGTAGGGCGTCAATTCTTCCATCTCGCCCGCGAAATCGCCCCAACCGAGCATGCCGAACAGCATGTGCGTATCGCACATCAGCCCCTCGCCATTGCACTTGGTGGAGTACTCCGGAAGCATGGCGCAGAATTCCTTGTAGCGCCGCTCGCGCCAGAGATCGACGACGCGCAGGTCGACCTGCCGGTTGAACTCGCTGCCGACCTGCTCCCACTGGTTGTCGCCAACCTGGTCGTTGGGCACGAGCTTGTGCGACAGCGAGCCCGACGCCAGCACGGCCACATTGAACGGCGAGGCCTCGATCGCGCGACGCACGGCTGCGCCGAAGGCGCGATTTTCCTGCCAGGATGCGAAAAGCGGCGCGGCGACCGACACGACTTTCGCCCAGCCGTCCTGGTTCATGTAGTGCATCGGAACGATCGTGCCGTATTCCAGCGGCAGGGTCTCGACCCGGTGCGCCAGAACCTCGAGCTTTTCCTTCTTCGCTTCGGTCGAGATCATGTCGGCGAGCTCGGGATTGCCGAGATAATCGTACGGCATGTTCTGGATCATGTGCGGCGCTTCGTGGCTTGTATAGACGCCCTTGTGCCGCGGATTGGCGTTCATGTGGCAGCCGAAGTTGGATAGCCAGTGCACATCGAACACGAGAAACGTGTCCGCCCCGCGCTCGCGTGCCCGGCGCCCGATTTCCTTAAGTCCGTCGATCGCGCCCTGCCTCTTGCCGAACAGCGGGCCCGGCCGTTCCGAGATCAGGATCGAGGGAACATGCGCGATCTTCGCAGCCATGACGATCTTGCCCATTGACGCCTCCCGTATCGAATTCATTCACATGTTAAATTGTTTTCGCCCGACTGTCCATTGATCTCGGACAAACCGCCGCTGGCTGCAAGGCTGAAGGCAGGGTTGCCGATAGACATTTAACGCGTTAAACATCTCCCATTCCAATCAGGGAGCGGCCTCATGTTCGAGGAAAACAAGGCGCGTCTGCAACCCCTTTTGCAGCAGCTTGCAGCCAAGGGCGTCGGCCACTGGATCGGCGGCAAGCGCGCCGAGAGCAAGTCCGGCGCGACCTTCGAGACGCATTCGCCCGTCGACGGCTCGCTGATCGCCAAAGTCGCGCGGGGCGACGCCGCCGACATTGCCGCCGCAGCGGACGCGGCCAAGGCCGCCTTCCCGGCCTGGCGCGCCATGGCCGCGCCCGCGCGTCAGAAACTGCTGCACAGGATCGCCGACGCGATCGAAAAGCACGCCGACGAGATCGCCACGCTGGAGTGCTGGGACACCGGCCAGGCTTGGCGCTTCATGTCCAAGGCGGCGCTGCGTGGCGCCGAGAACTTCCGCTTCTTCGCCGACCGCTGCCAGTCCGCGCGCGACGGGCAAAACCTGCCGTCCGCCGAACACTGGAACGTCTCGACACGCACGCCCATTGGCCCGGTCGGCGTCATCACGCCGTGGAACACGCCGTTCATGCTGTCCACCTGGAAGATCGCGCCGGCGCTGGCCGCCGGCTGCACGATCGTCCACAAGCCCGCCGAGTGGTCGCCTGTCACGGCGGATCTTCTCGCCCGCATCGCCAGCGAGGCGGGCCTGCCCGACGGCGTGCTCAACACCGTCCATGGCTTCGGCGAGGACGCCGGCCGCGCGCTGACCGAACATCCCGCCATCAAGGCCATCGGCTTTGTCGGCGAATCCTCCACCGGTTCGGCCATCATGCGGCAGGGCTCGCAGACGCTGAAGCGCGTGCATTTCGAACTTGGCGGCAAGAACCCGGTCATCGTTTTCGATGACGCCGATCTCGACCGCGCGCTCGATGCGGTCGTCTTCATGATCTATTCGCTGAACGGCGAGCGCTGTACGTCGTCGAGCCGCCTGCTGGTGCAAGCCTCGATCGCCGACAGCTTCATGGAAAAGCTCGCGGCGCGCGTGAAAAAATTGAAGGTTGGCCACCCGCTCGATCCGGCGACCGAGATCGGCCCGCTGATCCACGAGCGGCATCTGGCCAAGGTCTGCTCCTATTTTGATGTCGCCAGACAGGGTGGCGGGGAAATTCTCGCGGGCGGTGCGCGGGCCGACGGCGCGGGTCATTTCGTGCAGCCGACGCTCGTGCGCGCCAAGCCGGACTCCCGCCTCGCGCAGGAGGAAATCTTCGGCCCCTTCCTCACGGCGCTCACCTTCGAGACGGAGCAAGAGGCGATCGACCTCGCCAACAATGTGCAGTACGGCCTGGCTGGCTACATCTGGTCAGGCGAGATCGGCCGCGCGCTGCGTGTCGCCGATGCGTTGGAAGCCGGCATGGTCTGGGTCAATTCCGAGAATGTTCGCCATCTGCCGACGCCCTTCGGCGGCATGAAGGCGTCCGGCATCGGCCGCGACGGCGGCGATTATTCATTCGACTTCTACATGGAGACAAAGATGGTCTCGCTGGCGACTGGCGCCCACAAGATCCAGAAACTGGGGGCGTGATTCAAAGTCGGTGATATGGCCTCAGGCAGCATCTGCTGATCGCGCCGCCGCGCTTTCTCGCGCATTCTTCGCGACGATCATGTGGATGAAGTGCAGCTTGCCCATCACCTCCTGGCTCAGCACGAAGGGATACATGTCGGGCTGGCCCATCGAGCGATTGATCTCGTTGACCTTCTCGGTGATCGGCAGGAAGGCCTTGATCAGCGCGTCGAAGTCTTCGGTGTCATAGGGATCGGCGATGCGCGTCGCCATGCCGCCGCCAAAACCGAGATCGAGCGCCGTATCCATGGTCGCGACGATGTGCACGAAATGCGCGAAAGTCTCAGCCCAGTCCTCGTAGGGATGCGCGGAAGCATAGGCGCTGATGTAGTGCTGCTGCCAGTCGGGCGGCGCGCCGTTTTGATAGTGGCGTTGCAGCGCCGCCTCGTAGTCCGCGCGCTCGTCGCCGAATACGAAACGGCAGGCCTGCAGGTCGCTTGAGTTCAGCACGAGACGCTCGAAGAAATAATGGGCGAGTTCGTGCCGGAAATGGCCGACCAGCGTGCGATAGGGCTCGCCCATCTGGGTGCGGCGCTGCTCGCGCATCCCGTCGTCGGCCTCCGATATGTCGAGCGTGATGAGGCCGGAATCGTGGCCTGTCATGACGGGGGCGGCGGCGAGATCCGCCGACAGGAACTGGAAGGTCACGCCACTTCGCTCGCCGCTGCTGCGCGGTTCGAGTGGCAGGCCGAGACGGGCCATGTCGTAGACCACCCGGCGTTTCGCCTGTTCCAGGCTGCGCCAGCGCTCGAGATTGCCTGCGAACGAAAGATTGGGGATCACGCTGTCCAGCCGGCAGGACCGGCACAGCGTCTGCCCGTCGCTCGTCGTCCAGTTGCAGACGAATTGCGCGCGATTGGCGCAGGCGGCCGCTGCGTGGTCGCCGTAGAGCGGCGCCATCGCGCCTGCGTCGGGATCGAAGGCGAAATGAGCGCCGCAGGCGAGACAGCCGAAGTTCTCGAAGAAGACGCGATTGCCACAGGCCGGACATGAAAGATGGCGCATAACCCAATCTCTATCGGAAAACCGGAGAACGCACTGCGTTGCAAAAAGTTTGCGGGCGGGCGTTTTTGCAGCAGATGCAGGCGCGTCCGGCCCGTTTCGATCAGTCCGCCCAAAAAGCAGGCGCCTCTACAATGGCGTCCCGAGCCGACTTGCTGCATTTTGCACTGCAATCCGTGTTCGGGGACCGCTCATTGGCTATCAAGGTCGCGCTTCGCCATCTGACCTCCTACTCCTACGACCGCAATGTCGCGATCGGGCCGCAGGTCATCCGCCTGCGCCCGGCCCCGCATTGCCGCACCAAGGTGCTGAGCTATTCGCTCAAGGTCTCGCCCGAAAACCATTTCGAGAACTGGCAGCAGGACCCGCACGGCAATTGGCAGGCGCGCATCGTCTTCCCGGAGACGGCGGATCATCTCTCGATCGAGGTCGACCTCGTTGCGGAACTGGCGACCTACAACCCGTTCGACTTCTTCATCGAGCCCTACGCCGAGACCTTTCCTTTCGCCTACGAGCCCAATCTTGCGGCCGAGCTGGCGCACTACCTCGAGCTCGAGCCCTGCGGGCCGGCGCTGGACGCCTATGTCGCGGGCGTATCGCGCGAGCCGATGCAACTCACCAATTTTCTGGTGGGGCTGAACCTCCAGCTGCATAACGACATCCGCTACGTCATCCGCATGGAGCCGGGCGTGCAGACGCCCGACGAGACGCTGACGCTGCGCTCGGGCTCCTGCCGCGATTCCGCCTGGACGCTTGTCCAGATCTTCCGCCGCCTCGGGCTCGCCGCCCGCTTTGTCTCGGGCTACCTGCTGCAACTGAAGCCCGACCTGACGACGATCGAGGGTCCGCAGGGCGCCGATCACGATTTCACCGACCTGCACGCCTGGGCCGAGGTCTACGTGCCCGGCGCGGGCTGGATCGGGCTCGACGCCACATCCGGCCTGCTCTGCGCGGAAGGCCATCTGCCGCTCGCCGCCACCCCGCATTTCCGCTCGGCCGCGCCGATCGAAGGCATGGTCGATTTCGCCCAGACGACCTTCCATTTCGAAATGCATGTCGACCGCATCGACGAGGCGCCGCGCATCACCCGGCCCTTCGACGATTCCGACTGGGAGCGGCTCGACGCGTTGGGCGACCATGTCGACCGCGATCTTGCCGCCAACGACGTGCGCCTCACCATGGGCGGCGAGCCAACTTTCGTCTCCATCGACGATTTCCAGGCCGACGAATGGAACACGGGCGCGGTCGGTCCGACCAAGAAGGGCCTGGCCGACAAGCTCATCCGCCGGTTGCGCGAAAAATTCGCGCCGGGGGGCCTGCTGCATTACGGGCAGGGCAAATGGTATCCCGGTGAAAGCCTGCCGCGCTGGGCGCTGGCGCTCTACTGGCGCAAGGACGGCCAGCCGATCTGGCGCGACGCCGACCTGATCGCGCCGGTCGAAAATCCGCCCGAGGTTACGGTCGACATGGCCGGAATCGTCGCCTGCAAGGTGGCCGACGAACTGGGCGTCGGCGCCGAATTCGTCGTGCCCGCCTACGAGGACGAGGAATACTGGACCAAGAAGCTCGCCGAACTACCCGCCAATGTGACGACCGAGGATTCCAAGCTCGAGGACATCGAATCGCGCGAGCGCATGAAGCGCACTTTCACGCGAGGGCTGGATGCGCCCTCCGGTTTCGTCCTGCCGATCCAGCGCTGGAATGCGCAGGCGACGGACAAGCGCTGGCGCTCGGAAAAATGGAAGCTGCGCAAGGACAAGTTCTATCTGGCGCCCGGCGACTCGCCGGTCGGCTTCCGCCTGCCGCTGACCTCGCTGCCGTGGGTGCCGCCGTCAGCCTATCCCTACATTCATGCGCAGGATCCGCTGGAGCCGCGCGGTGGTCTCCCCGCAAGCTTCCAGTCGGCGCCGGCCGCTCCGCCGGAGCAGGCGACGCAGGCGCCAGCCGCGCACACGCCCGGCGCCGCGCAGCAGGACCAGATCGAGCAGATCGCGGTCGAAGGCGCCGTGCGCACTGCGCTCACCATCGAGCCGCGCGACGGCGCGCTCTGCGTCTTCATGCCGCCGGTCGAGAAGATCGACGATTATCTCGAACTCGTCGAAACCGTGGAAAGCTGCGCCCGCGCGCTCGGCGCCAAGGTGCATATCGAAGGCTATCCGCCGCCATTCGATCCGCGCATCGACGTCATCAAGGCGACGCCCGATCCCGGCGTGATCGAGGTCAACATCCATCCTGCGCGCAGCTGGCGCGAGACGGTGGACGCCACCGTCACGCTCTACAACGAGGCGCGCGAATGCCGCCTCGGCGCAGACAAGTTCATGATCGACGGCCGCCATACCGGCACTGGCGGCGGCGCGCATGTGGTGATCGGCGGCTCGTCGCCTGCGGACTCGCCCTTCCTGCGCCGGCCCGACCTGCTCAAGAGCATCATCCTCTACTGGCAGCGCCATCCCGCGCTGTCCTATCTTTTCTCCGGCCTGTTCATCGGCCCGACCAGCCAGGCGCCGCGCGTCGACGAGGCGCGCCACGACACGCTCTACGAACTGGAAATCGCACTGGCGCAGACGCCGGCGCCGGGGCAGGGGCTTGCGCCGCCGCCGTGGATCGTCGATCGCCTCTACCGCAATCTCCTCACCGACGTGACCGGCAACACGCATCGCGCCGAAATCTGCATCGACAAGCTCTATTCGCCGGATTCCACGACCGGCCGGCTCGGCCTGATCGAATTCCGCGCGTTCGAAATGCCGCCGGACGCGCGCATGTCGCTTGCCCAGCAACTGCTGATCCGCGCGCTCATCTCCATGTTCTGGCGCGAGCCGCAGCAGGGCGGCCTCGTGCGCTGGGGAACCTCGCTGCACGACCGCTTCATGCTGCCGCATTTCGTCTGGGACGATTTTCTCGCGGTGCTCGCCGATCTCCGCAACGCCGGCTACGATTTCGATCCGACCTGGTACAAAGCGCAGCTCGAATTCCGCTTCCCCGTCTACGGCGCGGTCGAGCACGGCGGCGTGAAGCTCGAATTGCGCCAGGCGCTGGAGCCCTGGCATGTGCTGGGCGAAATGGGCGCGGCGGGCGGCACCGTGCGCTACGTCGATTCCTCGGTCGAGCGTCTGCAATTGAAGGCCACCGGCTTCGTGCCCGGCCGCCACGCCATCGTCTGCAACGGCCGCCGCCTGCCGATGACAGGCACGGGCGTCGGGGGCGAGGCAGTCGCCGGTGTGCGCTTCAAGGCATGGCAGCCGGCCGAGGGCCTGCACCCCACCATCCCCGCGCAGGCGCCGCTCACCATCGACATCTACGATCTCTGGAACGGCCGCGCGCTCGGTGGCTGCGTCTATCATGTCGCCCATCCCGGCGGTCGCAGCTACGAGACCTTCCCGGTCAATTCCTACGAGGCCGAGGCGCGGCGTCTCGCGCGCTTCCAGGCCTTCGGCCACACGCCCGGCAAGAGCGCCGCGCCGCCGCCGGAGGTGACGGGCGAGTTTCCGCTCACGCTCGATCTGCGCAGGCCGCCGCTTTCCTGAGCGGCCTGCGGCAGCGGTCAAGCGAATTTTAACCATAACCGGGCATTCATGGTTAACCGAACCTGAAACCCGGGGTTACTCATGCGTGCGATCAGCGTCGCAATTCTGTCGACGGCGCTTCTGGCCGGCGGCTGCGCCAAGAAGGCCAACGACATCCAGGCCTCCTATCAGGACCCGCGCCGCTTCGATTCCTACCTCTGCCATCAGCTCCGCGACGAGGCGGAGCGCACGGCAAGGATCGCGGGCGAAGCCTTCGACGAGCAGAATTCCAAGAGTTCGGTCGCGGGCGTCGTCACCGTGCCGAAATCCTGGTTCCGCACCGGCGATTCCAGCGATGTCGTCGTCGCGCGCGCCAAGGGCGACATGCAGGCGATCGAGCAGGCGAGCCTGAAGAAAAATTGCGGCGCGCTGTTTCGGCCGGGAACCGACGGTGCGCCGCCCCAGTTTACCGGCGCGAAGCCTTTGCCTGTCGGACCGGGCGCGGTGAAGTCGATCTACAATTCGCCGCGCATCTGATCGCGAGAGCCGGCGCTGGCCGGAGGGTGTCATGAGCGACGCAAACGCAATGGCCGAAGCGCGCGCCCGAATGCTGGCGGCAGGCGCAAACAGGGACGATCTCGCCTGGCTGGATGCCATGGGCTGGAACGATTCCAACGCCCCGAAGGTGCAGGGCGAGGCCGATCTTGCCGATTTGAAGCGGCGCGAAGCGATGCTCAACGCCGCCGTCGCGCACCTGTCCTTCGCTGAGCGCGCCGCCTCCCCGGAAGGAAAGCTCGCCGCCGCGCTGGGCGCGCGGATCGCCGACTGGAGCGACCGGGGCGAGGCGGACGAATAAGGTTTCGGCCTGAACCCAAGGCGCCAAAAGGCGGATTTCCGTAGGGAAACCAGACTTTAGCTCTGGTCCTGTAACGAGTTGGCAGGGTTTGCCGCCTATGGTGGCTCATCGATCCAAAGGCCTCCGGCCTGAAAGGTCGCGGCAGAGGACTAGGTATGAGGGCAGCCCTAACCCGTTTTGCGAGATGCTGTTCGGGCGCGTCGGCGACCGAATACGGCCTTCTCGCCATGGGCATGGCGGCCTTTATCGTCGCTGCTGCGAAGCTCGTCGGCACCTCGCTGAACAGCGTGCTGACACGCCTGGTTGACAGCGCGACCTGAATCAGTCGCACCGCCGCGCGACAAATATCCAAGATTGAATCAAGGTGAACGCTAGGTGTAGCGGTCGCTCGCCAATGGCGTCCAGGCATCGCCGACAAGACCGCCGATCAATCCTTCCCCCGAACATATCGCCCGAAAAGCGTCCGCCTCCGCCGTTTTGACGACGACGCCCGGGCCGTGGAGATAAAGCACGCGGGGAATGGCGAACAGGCCGCGGCTGACGGCAGGGTCGATCCTGCCGCCAAGACTGATCAGACCATCGCTGCGGACCTTGTTCATGATCAGGCGCAGCACCTGCTCCTCGGCGCGCGGCCTGAGCGCGATCTGCAGGATTTCGGCGCGCTCGCGCAGGTCCACGCGGTAGGCGCAGACGCCCGCAAGCCCGCCGGCCCGGTCGCGCGCCTCGCACAGGACGATCTCGCTGCTGGTTGCGCATTGCGCGGCAAAGTCGAGCAGCCACGCCAGATCCGCAGCGCTCCACACCGGCGCGAGACGCAGCCGCGCGGTCAGTTCGTCCACGCCGGCGGCAAAACGCGCGACATCGACCCGCCCGATAGTCCAGCCTTCGACCAGCGACGCGCCGTCGCGTCGCGCCACCTTTCGCGCAGCCTGCTCGCAGGCCCGCGCGGCGGCAATCGCAGCTGAAGGCGCCTGGAGGCCGACGGCGTCGGCCGCGCTGACAAGGCTGCTCGCCGCGAAATTCACGGGTTTCATCCAGCGCAGGCTGTGGGTGGCGGCAAATTGCACGCGCATGAACGCGTGAAACCCGATCGACATGCGGCTGGTTGTGTCCGCCATCGTCAGCCCGTGCCCGCGCGACAGATGCGCGCGCGCGAGCGCGACGGCGGCGCGGGAATCGCGGGCGGGATCTTCGACCATCCATGTGCTGATGATGGAGCCGGAACAGGGACGCCCGTCGAAGCGCATGTGAACGGGCGCTATGCCGAGAAACCCTGAAATCCGCCCATCCGGCTCCTCGTAGACGAGGCTCGCGGTCGCCGCGTCGAAATGCGGATGGTCGAGAAAGAAGCGCGCCAGATGCCCCTCGAGCCGCTGCGAGCGCGCCTTTTCGCGGCCCCGGAATCTGGTGAGGAACAATTCGCTCGCCCGCGGGAGATCGCCGCGGTCGAGCAGACGCACGCCGCCGCGCAAATGCGCGGGACGTGGCAGATCACTCGGTCGCAGACTGGCGTTCATCGGGGGCGGGGGCTCCGGCTTCGGCTCGAAGGCCCGACACTAGCCTCTGTGCGCCGAGCCGCGAGCCATTGCCGCGATTAAGGTTTCTGCACGACGGCGCGGATCGTTAATTTACCCTTAACGCCGAAACCTCGCGCAGGCCCGCCGCTCCACACTATATCCATTGCAGAAGGCGCGCAGGATGGGGCGCCGCCGCGCGCGGCGCGCGAGAAGGAACCAGACGTAAATGCGGCTGCTCGGCATACATCGGCTGCATCACCGCAAGGGCGGCGCCGAAGGCGTGCACCTCGACCACCTCGCGCTGTTCCGCGAGCGCGGTTGGGATTGCGCGGAATTCGCGATGGACCATCCCGACAACGAGCCCTCGGACTGGAGCGAATATTTCCCGGAGCAGTTCGAGCCCGCGCCGGGCGTCGCGGGCCTCGCTTCGCTGCCGCGCTTTTTCCACTCCGGCGAGGCGCGCGAAAAATTCACGCGGCTGCTCGACGATTTCAAGCCGGACATCATTCACGCGCACGGCGTCTACCATCACCTGACCAATGCGATCCTGAAGCCCGCGCGCGAGCGCGGCATTCCGATGGTCTACACGCTGCACGACTACAAGCTGATCTGCCCGGCCTATCATTTTTACACAGAGAAGACGGGCGTCTGCGAAGAGTGCCGCGGCGGCAAGCAATGGCGCTGCCTCGTCAACCGCTGCACGCATGGATCGCTGGCGATGGACGCGCTCTACGCGCTCGACGGCTTCGTGCAATGGCGCGTCGGTTCGCTGCGCGACGCCATGTCCCGCTTCATCGGTCCCGCGCGCTTCATCGTCGACAAATTCGCCGAACATGGCTTTGCGCCGGAAAAGCTGCGCTACGTTCCAAACTTCTTCGAAAGCGCCGACGATGCGCCTGTCGATCCTGCGGAGGTCGCGCGGCTGAAGGACAATCACGGCCGCCACGTCCTCTTCTTTGGCCGCCTGTCGGCGGAAAAGGGCGTCGATGTTCTGATCGACGCCTGTTCGCAGGCCGGCGTCCCGCTCGTCGTTGTCGGCGATGGCCCCAAGCGCGCCGAATATGAGGCCCGTGCAAAAGCGCGCGGCGGCGCGGTCGCATTTCTCGGCCACCTCAAGGGCGCGGCGCTGTGGGCGCATGTCGAGGCCGCGAGCCTCGTGGCGCTGACCTCCGTCTGGTACGAGATCGCGCCAAAAAGCATTCTGGAAGCGCAGGCGCGCAGCAAGCCGTCGCTCGTCACGACGATCGGCGGCCTGCCGGAAATGGTGGAAGAAGGCGTCACAGGATTTCTCGCCGCGCCGTCCGATACAGCTTCGCTCGTCGCCGCGCTGCGGCGCGCCTTCGCGCTCGACGATGCAGCGCTTGCCGCCATGGGCGCGCGCGCCCGCGAGCGCGCGACGACCACTTTCACGCGCGAACGCTATTATCGCGAAATGACCGCGCTCTACGCGGAACTGTCGCCGGCCATCGCGGACCATGTCGCGCGCGAGGCGCTGCCCGCATGATCCGCGACTTCGCCGCGACTGCAGACGACGCAAAAGTCGAAATCTGCATCATCGGCTCCGGTCCGGCGGGCATCACGCTTGCGCTCGAACTTGCCGCGCGCGGCAGGCCGTCGCTCCTGCTGGAATCCGGCGGCGCGGGCGCAGGTCCTGCGCAGGATCTCAGCGAAGCGGAGCTCGTCGATCCCGCCGTCCACGACGACATGAGCATCGCGGTTGCGCGGCGCTTCGGCGGCGCGTCCAATCTCTGGGGCGGCCGCTGTATGCCGCTCGACCCCTGCGATTTCGAGCCGCGACCTTATGCGCAGGACACGCGCTGGCCGATCGGCATCGAGGATCTCGCGCCCTATTATCCCACAGCCTGCCGCTATGCGACCTGCGGCGAGCCCGTGTTCACCGCGCCCATGCCGGGCGTGCGCGCGACCGATAGCGATTTCGCGTTCGAGTCGATCGAACGCGCGAGCAATCTGCCGAAGATGCAGAAGGCGCATGCGCGCGCGCTTCAGGAATCCACGCTCGTCGACATCAGGCTCGACGCCACGGTCGTCGATTTCGAGATTGGCGAAAGCGGCGCCGTGGAAGCGGCACTGGTTGTCGGCGCGGACGGGCAGCGCCGGCGTATCGTTGCGGACCGGTTCGTGATCGCTGCCGGCGGCCTCGAATCGACACGCCTCCTGATGATCGCGCAGCGCCATCGGCCCGGCATGTTCGGCGGCGTCGACGGCCCGCTCGGTCGCTATTACATGGGCCATATCATCGGCGAGATCGCCGACATTTTCTTTCTCGACGATCGCTTCGACGACGCCTTCGATCTGCTGCGCGACGGCAAAGGCTCGTACACGCGCCGCCGCTTCACGCCGAGCCTCGCGCTTCAGAAAGAGCATGGCGTCCCTAACATCTGCTTCTGGCCGATCGTGCCGCCGATCGCCGATCCTCGGCATCGCTCCGGCGCGCTATCGGCCGTCGCGCTCGCGCTTTCGACGCCGGGCCTCAAGGACCTGCTGCTGCCGGAAGCCATCCGCATTCGCCACGTCGGCCCGCATGTCGACTGGCGCCCGCATCTGCGCAACGTTCTGTCGGATGCGCCGCGCATGGCAGCCTTCCTCATGCGTTTCATGTATCGCCGCTACGTCGCGGCCGAACGCATTCCCGGCTATTTCATCCGCAACCGGTCGATGCGCTACGGCCTCTCCTATCATTGCGAGCAGAGCCCGCGCGCCGACAGCCGCGTGACGCTTACCGACACGACCGACCGTCTCGGCGCGCCGCGCTTGCGCGTGGACCTGCGGTTCTCGCGCGACGATGCCGAAGGCGTCGTGCACGCGCATGAGGACCTGGCCGGCTGGCTACAGCGCTCGAACATTGCCGAGATCCACTACCGCCAGCCCGAAGAGCAGAATGTCGATGCTGTCGTTGCGCGCATGTCGCACGGCACGCATCAGATCGGCACGGCGCGGATGGGCGCGACACGAACCGAAGGCGTCGTCGACCGCAATCTGCGCTGCTTCGACGCGCCGAACCTTTATGTCGCAAGCTCCGCGGTGTTTCCGACGTCGAGCCAGGCCAATCCGACGCTGTCGATCATCGCTTTCGCGGTGCGTCTCGCCGAACATCTGGCGCTTGATGCGCGAGCGGCTGAGGTCAGACCGGAGAGCGCGCTTGCGACATGACGCGCACGATCTCGGCGTCATAGCGGTCGAGCGCAGCCGCAAGCGCGAAGTCGCGCGCGCGTGTCTGACGGGGCGCGGGATCGCCGGGCGCAGCGAGCGTAGCGTCGATCGCCTGTGCGAGCGCCGCCACATCATCCACTGGAATGACTACGCCCAATGCCGGCGTATCGATGATTTCCGGCGGCCCGCCGCAGGCGGTGACCACGCAGGGCAGGCCATGCGCCAGCGCCTCGACGCAGGCAAGTCCGAAGGATTCCTGCAGCGACGAGAGCGCGAAACACCGCGCCTTGTCGAGTTCGGTCGCCACATTCACAAAACCGGGAAGGTCGACGCGTTCGTCCAGCCCGAGTTCTGCGCGCAGCGCAGTCAGTTCGCCGCGCAGCGGGCCTTCGCCGAGAATGCGCAGCCGCGCGCCCGGCGTCTTCACCTGCGCGAAGGCGCGCAACAGGCATGCGAAATTCTTGTCCGGCACCAGACGGCCGACGGCGATCACGAGCGGAGCGCGCGCCGCGAGATCGCCAGCCGTCGGGCCGGGCGGAAAGGGATCGGGCGCGGCGGGATTGAACAGGGTGACGACGCTTTCAGGCGCAACGCCGAAGCGGCCGATCAGATCAGCGCGCAGACTGTTGGAGACGGCGATGGTCCGCGCCGTCGCGTTCGACAGGCGCCGCGTCAGCCGATAGCCGATGTTGCTCAGCCGCTCGCGCTCGCTCTCGTAGAAGCCGTGATAGCTCAGCATCGCGCGGTCGCGCCGGCTGGCCAGCGTCGCAGCCGCCGTGTGCTTGAGATTGGAAACGGAAATCGCCGACAGGCTCGCATGCGGCTGGCGTCGCCGCAGATGACGCGCCAGCGCGAGGGTCGCTGCGGCATGGCCTTTCGGCAGCACGACGAGGCGCGCCTTGTCGCCGAGCGCCGCGAGATTTTCCTGCGCCTCGAAATCGACGACGAAATCGACCTCGTCGCCGCGTTCCGCAAACCCTGCGGCAAGCCGCGCCCAGACGCGCTCCGCGCCGCCGCCGACGAGCGCATGCGTGTAGAACAGCAATCGGCGGGGCTTCATCAATCGACTCGCGCGCTGGTCGGGTTCTCCCGACTTGTAGGCGATCGGCGTCCGCGCGCAAAACAGGCGGCGGCATGACCATTCTGCGCCTGCTCCTGCCGCACGGCGATGCGCGAAACTGGCATCTTGCCCTGCGCGACCGCCTGCGCAACGCAGGCTTTCGCGTCGAGATCGATTTCGCGCCGGGCGCCGCGCCGCCGCTCGCGCTGCGGCTGTGCGAAGAACTCGAAAGCCTGATCTATGGCGCGCGCGGCGCGGGGCTCTGCCAGCCCGTCGAAGCCGTCGCGACGACTTCGGGCGAAAGCGCGATGCTGCTCGATCTCACTGGCGCGGCGATCCCGGCCAGAGGCGCGATCACGCCGCTCTACGACGGCGTGGCGGGCGAGGCTGCGCGCGACGCCGCGCTGCTCGACGGACGAATGCCGCGCCTGTCGCTTGCGCGCGTGACGGACGTTGGTTTTCAGATCCTCGCCGAAGGCCTTCCGGCGCTCGAACGCCCGTGGATGCTGCGCGCGGGGCGTGAAGCGATCGCCGCGCGCATTCTCGCGCTGGCGCCGATTGCCGTGCGCAACTTTCAGGCGGAACGCACGGAAGTTTCCGCGCCGCGCCTTGCCGCGCCCCGCAATCCGCTCGCCTTCCTCGCCTCCTCGATCGTGGGCCGCGCGCAAGCGCGCATCGCGCGGCTCACCACGCATCCCGACCATTGGCGCATCGGCTGGCGTCCGCTCGGCGCCGATGGCGGGGTCATGGCGCGGCAGGGTTGGGGCGCCAATGGCTGGACCTGGCTCGCCGACGACAGGCAGCGCTATTTCGCCGATCCCTTTCCGTTCGAGCACGAAGGCCGCCTCTACCTGTTCTGCGAGGAATATCCCTACGCGACCGGCAAGGGCGTGATTTCCGTCACCGCGCTCGACGGCGCGAACCAGCCGCAGACGCCGCGCATCGTTCTGGAAACGGGCTGCCACCTCTCCTACCCGCTGGTGTTCCGGCAGGACGGCGAAATCTGGATGATGCCGGAATCGTCCGGCGCCCGGCGGCTCGATCTCTATCGTGCGTCGCGCTTCCCCGACCGCTGGGTTTTCGACCGGACGCTGATCGACGGCCTCGAGATTTCAGATGCAACGCCGTTCGAGGCAGACGGCCGCTGGTGGATGACTGCCACGGTTTCGGAAGAGGGCGGCTCGAGCTGGGACTGTCTGTCGCTCTTCACCGCGCCCAACCGCCTTGGCCCCTGGACCCGCTGCGGCGATGGTCCGGTACTGATCGACGCCTCCTGCGCACGTCCGGCCGGCCATGTGCAGGCGATCGGCGGCGCTCTGTGGCGTCCGGCGCAGGATTGCGTCGGCGGCTATGGCGCGGGTCTCGCGCTGTGCCGCATCGATCATGTCGGCGAGGACGGCTTCCGCCAGACGCGCGCCACGCGTCTCGGCCCGCCGCCGGGCGCGCCGCGCGACGGCGTGCACACGCTCAACATCGGCGGCGGTTTCGAGTTCATCGACGCAGTCGGGCGCGAACCGAAAGGCCGCTCATGATTTCGCGCCGCGCATTTCTCGCTGGCGCCGCAGCGGCTGCAAGCGCGCCCGCTGCCGCAGCCGAGTCCGCGACGCTGGTCTCCGCCGCCAGGCGCGCGGACCTGATCTTCGGCGCGTCGGTCGATGAGTCCGCCTTTTCCGATCCGGCTTACGTCGATCTCTACCGGCGCGAGACGCAGATGGTCGTCACCGATGTCGCGCTGAAATTCGACTGGCTGCGGCCCGCGCAAGACATCTGGAATTTCGGGCCCGCCGACCGCATCGTCGCTGCCGCCAAGGCCGAGGGAAAAATCGTCCGCGGCCATACGCTCATCTGGAACGACAACGCCCCGGCCTGGCTGAAGCGGCTTTCAGGCCGCGAGGTCGAGCGCGTCTTCGACGAGCATATCGACCGCGTCGTCGCGCGCTATGCCGGCGCGCTGCATTCGTGGGATGTCGTCAACGAGCCCTTCTGGCCGATGGACCGCAAGCAGGGCGGCTGGCGCGACGGGCCGTGGTTTGCCGCCATGGGGCCGGCCTATGTCGAGCGCGCCTTCCGCCGCGCGGCGGCTGTCGATCCCAAGGTCAAGCTGACGCTGAACGAAGCCCAGTGCGACAATGACGGCGACTGGGGCCGCTCGATCCGCCCGCTGCTGCGCGGGCTGGTCGATCAACTGCAGGACAAGGGCGTTCCCCTGCATGCAATTGGCCTGCAGTCGCACCTGCAATCGCAATTCCCGCGCAACTATCCGGAATTCGGTCGCTATATCGAGGGCTTCGGCGCCAAGGGGCTGGAAGTCTACCTCAGCGAATTCGACGTCAACGACATGGCCTTCCCTGATGGGATCGAGGCCCGCGACGCCGCGGTGGCTGCGCTCGCCCGCGAATTCCTCGCCAGCGCGCTCGCCGTCCCTGCGGTCAAGCTGGTCGTGACCTGGCAATTGTCCGACCGCTACAGCTGGTATCGGGAACTGGCCCAAAAGCGCATGATCGGCGCCGCCCGCATGCCGCGGCCCCTGCCGTTCGACGATGACTTCCGGCCAAAGCCCCTGCATCGCGTGATGATCGAGGCCTTCGAGGCGCGGGCGACGGCGCGCAAATAATCCGCGCGCCAACACTCAAGCTTCTGATTTTGTTGCGGTCCGGCTTTCGCACTCTGCCGCGATCCTAAGCAATTCGTAACCATAAACCTCTAGATTTTATCTTGAATTGGTTGGGCGCCTGAAAGGCAGCCGCCGGCGGCGGCCGGTACGAGCGAAAGCGTAAGATTCGTATGGCCTCTCGGGCTGAAGGTTATGGATCGTTCGACCAGCCGCAGGTTGCGGCCGGCTACGGCGGTGCGCCTTCGCTCGACATCGGCGAAATGACCCGCGCGGTCTTCTCCCGCCTCTGGCTGCTCATCCCCTGCCTGGCGATCACGCTTTTCCTCGCGCTCGCCTACGCCGTTCTCGCGCCGACGACCTACACGGCGTCGATGTCGATCATGATCGATCCACGCGAGCGTGTGCCTGTCGGGATCGATGCCGCGCCCATGCCGCAGAACCCGGACCCGGCGCTGGTCGAAAGCCAGATGCGCCTCATGATGTCGCAGACCGTCCTGCTGAAGGTCGTGGACGACCAGGGCCTGGTGGACGCTCCGCCCGGCCTCATCGGCTCCCTACTTTCGGCGTTTCGGTCCGCCAGCAGCGCCAGTCTCGACACGCGGCGCCAGGCCGCCGCCGAGCGGCTGGAAAAAGCGATCTCGATGAAGCGCAGCGAGCGCAATTATGTCGTCGATGTCGAGGTGAAGGGGCCGACCCGCGAGAAGGCGGTCGCCATCGCGCAATCCCTGGCCGACGCCTATCTCGCAGCCAAGGCGCGCCTCATCGACGACGTCAGCGATCGCGAACGCGCGCTGATCGACCGCAAGCTCGCCGAGCTTCGCGCGCGCGTCGATGCGGCGGAACGCAAGGCGCAGGACTATCGCGACAAGAACGAACTGGTCGTCTCGGATGGCCGCACATCGCCCGAGCAGCGGCTGAAGGACGCCAACAGCGCGCTCGTCGTCGCGCAGGGCAAGCGCGCCGATATCGAGGCGCGCTATGCCCAGATCCGCGCGGCGCTGGCGTCCGGCGTCGATGCACAGACGGTCAACGAGGACCTGCGCTCGACCGTGATCGACAAGCTGCGCGCCGACTATGCCGCGCTCGCGCGCGACGAGGCCTATGCGCAATCGGTTCTTGGGCCGCGCCACCCGAGCTACCTGACCATCCAGAAGCAGATGGAATCCACGCGCGCGCAGATCCGCGCCGAACAGCAGCGCATCGCGCAGGCGACGGAGCGCGAACTGAAATCGGCCCGCGCGACGGAGGCGACCGCCACGAAACTCGTCAATTCGCTCGAGGTCTCCACCAACAAGGTCGGCGACAAACGCGTCGAGCTGAACGACCTCGACCGCGCCGCGCAGGCGTTGCGCGTCTCGCTGGAAAAGGCGCAGGCCGCGCGCGAGACGGTGCGGCGCGACAGCGTCTCCTCGCCGCTCGCCATCCTGATCAGCCCGCCGTCCGCGCCGATGTCGCCGTCGAGCCCCAAGACCCTGCCGGCCTTCCTCATTGCGTTCGTCGCCGGCGTCAATCTGTGGATCGCCTCGGCGCTGGTTGCGGAATACAGGCAGCGCCGCCGCAACGCCGCGCCAGCGCCATCGCGCCCGGCGGGCGCGCGTCCGGTGGCAGTCGGCGCTGCAGCCGCCACTGAAAAATTGTGGGCGCCGCCCCCGCGCGCGGAACATGAAATTCCTGAACTGCCGCGCCCGCGCGGATCGTTGCCGCGCGCGGGTCCGTCTGCCGTCGCGCCCGCCATGCGGGCCGCAGGCCGCTATCGCGCGGAAATGGATTCGCTATTCGACAGCCTGCTCGATGCGCTCGGTGCCTCGGGCAGAACGCCGTTTGTCGTCGTCGGCGGCGCAGCCTCAGGCAGCGGAGCTTCGACAATCGCGCTGTCGCTGGCCCATGCCGCGTGCAATCGCGGCCTGCGCGTCCTTGTCGTCGACCGCAATGCGCAGGCGCCGGCGCTTTCGCGCTTCGCCGCCGATTTCGAGCCGGCGACCTTGCGCCGCAGCGGCGCCTCGGTCCGCGTTCTGCGCAAGGACGGCGACGGCGAGATCGTGCTTCAGCCGCTGGCGTCGGAAGCTGGTGACGAGGACGGCGAGACGCGCGACGACGACGCCTTCGACCTCGTCCTGATCGACGCGGGCCAGTTGCGTGGCGCCGCCCGCGTCGCGCGTGAGATCGAGTCGGTGGACGCCATGATCGCGGTCGCCCGCAACGGGGCCGATGTCGGCCGCGTCGAGGAAGATCTCGATCGCCTCGGCCTGTCCGATCTCTGCGTGGCGCTGGTTTTCAATTCCGCGCGCGGCAGGAGCGCGCGATGAGCCAGGCCGCACAGGTCCGCTCGCCGCTCGATCTGGCGGCCGATGCGTTGACCGTGCTGATGGCGCTTGTTCTGTTCGGCATGTCGGCCATGACATTGTCGGCTCTCGGCATCGCCTACGATCAGGCCGGCGGCAGCTTCCTGCAGAAATTCCACCCCGCGACTTATCTCGCCTGCCTTGCGCTCGCCGTCCGTTTCGTCGCCAGCGCCAACCCGCTCGGCTGGCTGGTGCAGCAGACCGAGCGCTTTCCCGGCGCGACCTATTTCGTGACGACATGGGTCGTCATGATCGTCTTTGCATCGATGGTGCAGCAGGCGCCGATCTCGCCGATCATCGATTCCTTTCTCTGCAGCATCGCTTTTCTGGTGCTCTATGCCGACGCCGACGACCGCACCCGTACGACGCTGCGGCTCGCGCTGCATGCCTTCATGCTGGTCAACGCCTGTATCGGCTATTTCGAATTCGTCTCGCACATGCGGCTCACGCCCTATGTCACGGGCGGCAAGATCATCCTACACGACTACCGCTCCACCGCGTTGCTCGGCCATCCCCTCGTGAATTCTGGCGCAGGCGCAGCCTACATCCTGATGCTGGTCTACGGCGCCGACCGATCGGTGAACTGGTTCCTGCGCCTCGTGCTTGTCGCGGTGCAGCTCGGCGCGCTCGTCACCTTCGGCGGCCGCACGGCCATCGTCCTGTGTGCAGTTCTTGGCGCCATCCGCCTGCTCAAGCCCGCACTCGAGGTTATGGGCGGCGGACGCTTCGACATGCGCATCGCCTTGCTGGCGGCCCTGTCGGCGCCAGTCGGCATCGCCGCCGTTGTCTACCTCATGCAGCGAGGCACGTTCGACGGGCTGATCGAACGTTTCGCCGACGACAAGGGCTCCTCCAGCGCGCGCGTCGTGATCTTCCAGCTGTTCGACTATTTCAGCTTCGACGAGCTGCTGTTCGGGCCGGACCAGCAGCGCCTGGCCACGATCCAGAGCACGCTCGGCATCGAATATGGAATCGAAAGTTCCTGGTTTGGTTTCCTCTTCGGCTATGGCGCGTTCATGACGTTTTTCTTCATGATCGCATTTGCGGCGCTGATGTGGGAATACTGGCGGCGGTCGAGGCCGGGCGCGAGCGCGCTTCTCCTCTATATCCTCATCCAGCTGAGTTCCGCGGCGGGTATTTCCGTCAAGACGCCCATGTTCAACCAGTTCGTCATCCTGCTGCTCGTCTTCTTCTGTGACTGGCCCCACGCGCGCCGGCCGCAGGGCGCGTCGCGCCGTTCCTACGGCCTCTCGCCAGAGCGCGCCTGATGTCCGGCGCGCTGTTCAGGAACACGCTGCTCTATATGCCCGCGCAGGTGCTCGGGCCCTTCGTCCAATTCGCGGTTGTCGTCGCCTGGACGCATCTGCTCGCGCCTGCAGCCTTCGGCGTCGTCACCTTCGTCATCGCCGCACAGGAACTGACCGCGCTGTTCGGCATCGTCTGGTGGTCGCTCTACGTCCTGCGCTTTCGCCAGCGCTATGAAGGGATCGACGAAGAGCGTTTCCGCGCGATGGACGTGCGGATGGTCCTCTACGGATCGCTCACGCAGGTTGCCGCCGCGCCTTTCTGCCTGCTGGCCGTTGGCATGGCCGCCGATGCGACGACGACGCTGGCCGCCGCAGCCTATCTGCTTACGCGCCTGCTGGTCGTTCACTACAGCGAATGGGCGCGCTCGCAGCATCGCATCCGCGCTTACACGATCGCGCAATTCGCGGGGCCGATCCTCGGCTCTGGCCTCTCCGTCCTCGCGTTGTTGCTGATCAGCGCGACGCCGGCGGTCGTGCTTCTCACCATGGCGCTGGGGCAGGCGATCGGCGCGCTTGCCGTCATGGCGTCGCTCGGCGTGCGGCCGCAGCTTGGGCGTTTCGATCGTCAGATCTTCGATGAGGCCATGCGCTACGGCGGCCCGCCGCTGATCATGTCCGGCCTGTTCGCCTGGTCCGCCATCAACGGCGTGCGCGTCCTCGTGCAGGTCGGCGCGGGCGTCGTTGGGCTTGGCCTGCTCTCGGCGGGTTGGGGCCTCGGCCAGCGTGTCGCAAATTTCATCGCCATGCTTTGTACGGCGGCGGCCTTCCCGCTTGCGGTCGATCGCATCGAGTCGGGCGACCGCAAGGGCGCGCTTGAACAGGTCGCGCTCAACGGCACGCTCATGCTGGCCCTGCTGGCGCCAGCCACGGTCGGCGTGGCGGAAATGGCGACGCCGCTGGTCAATTGGCTGATCGCGGCAGACTATCGCAGCATCACGATTTTCGTTCTGCCGCTGTCGGCGGCCGCCGGCGCTATCCGCACCTACAAGACGCACACGGCCGACCAGGCCGGACTGCTTCTGGAGCGCACGCGCGCGCTCACCGTCTCCAATCTCGCGGACGCCGCGCTGACGCTGATCTGCGCCGCGATCGGCCTTGCCTATGGCGGGATCGAAGGCGCTGCCGCCGGCTGTCTTGTCGGTACAGTGCTCGCTGCTCTCGGCGCGCTGGTCTATGCCGCGCGCTGGCTCGAACTGCCGATCCATTTCGGCGCCTGCCTGCGCATTTTCGCGTCGGTCTGCGCCATGCTGTCAGCGCTTCTGCTGACGCCGGAGCCGCAGACGGGCCTGGCCATCGGGCTCAACATCTTGCTCGGAATTGTCGTCTACGGCGCCTGCATGTTCGCGCTGTTTCCGCAAGTGCGGCGTGCGCTGCTCGCGCGCCTGTCGGCGCGTTCCGCCTGATCAGTCGCGCGCGACGCCACCCGGCGCTGCGTGAGCGAAATCGTCCAGCGGCTGTGCGCTGAAGCCGAAAGGCAGGCGGCGCAGCGCGATCTGCAGGAAAACTTCCGCACAGAGAATGTAGCGCGGCGCAAGGCGCAGCGGATCGGAGGTGAGACGCCACGCCCATTCCATGCCGGCGCGCTGCACCCAGACCGGCGCGCGCTTCACCGCGCCGGAAATGAAGTCGAGCGCGGCGCCGACGCAGACAAAGCCGACGCCCTCGCAACGCGCTTTCAGCGCTCCGGCCACAAACTCTTGCTTCGGCGCGCCGAGACAGATGAAGCAGAGACGCGCGCCAGACGCGCGAATGCGCCGCGCGAGATCGTCGAGCGCAGGGCCATTGTCGGGATCGATCATGGCGGAATCGGCGCCCGCGATTTGCAGGCGCGGATAGCGGTCGCGCAGCGCTTCCAGCGCACGCGTCTGCACATGCGGCTGCGGCCCGATGAAGAAGACCGGAATGCCGGCCGCTGCCGCGCGCTCGCACAGGGGCAGCGCGAGATCGGCGCCCGTCGTGCGTTCAATCGCCACGCCGCGCCTGCGGAAATACCAGACGATCGGCCAGCCGTCGGCCGAGACGAGATCGGCGCTTTCGTAGCTCGCGCGAAAGGCGTCGCTGCTGCGCAGTTTCACCACATGATCGAGGTTGAGCGTGAACAGCGTGAAGGCGCGCGCATCCGCAAGCCGCGCCATGACGGCGTCGATCGCCTGCTGCGGCGTGAACAGATTGACGCGGACCATGCTCATTTCGGCTCGGAATATTTGGCCGCGCGCAGGCGCCGGGCAATCTGGAGGTCGGCGAGATGCGACAGGCCGCGCGCGACCGCGAGCGGGCGCGGACGGGTCGTCTTTTCGTCCGCGCCGCCAATGGCGGCCAGGATCGTCAGCGTGTCGGCGAGCGTGCCTGCAACGGCGGGATCATGCGCGAGGCGCGCGATCACGGCGATCTCATCTGTCGACAATGCGGCGCTTGCCGGCGCCTGAGGCGCCATGCGGCAGAGCGCCGTCATCCAGATCGCGCGGCGCGCGAGCAAGGCGAGGATCGCCGCGCGCTGGATCAGGTTGCCGGCCCCGCCGCGCAAGGCGGCAGGCGCTTGGAAAAATTCGGAACAGGCCTTCGCCGCATGGCTTGTCATGATGCGTCCTCGTTCCGATCAGCTGGCTTCTGCGCGCCGGGGCGCAAGCGCGCCGCCGATCACCGCGCGGATACGGCGTTGCAGCAGCACGCGCCGGCGGTGCAGCGCCCATCCCATGCCGCGCCCCACCGTCGAATTGCGCCGATAGTTCGCCGCATGCGAGGCCCGCGCGTCACAGGCGAGCTTTTCCGGATCGCGGTAGAAGGCCGCGATCTTCTGCGTATCCATGCCGGGCGTCGCCAGCCATTGCGGCACGTAGACGCTGCACAGGCGTTCCGCATCGGTCAGCGCGCGGCTCAATCCGTCGCCGACAGCGGGATTGCTGGTGCGGAAAGCGTCGCCGATCAGAACGACGCCCGGACGATCGACGCCGTCGACCTCGTAGAGATCGACAGGACGCGCCAGCGCGCGGCCGGTAATTTCGAATTCGCCCAACGCGCGATCGATGCCGGGCAGGGCGGCCAGTAGCGCCTGCTTCGGATCGGCTTTGAACAGCGCGAAGATCGGGTCCTTCAAGTCGCGATAGAGGAACAGGTTCGCGCGCACGCCGGTCGGGAAGGGGAAGATGCTGATGTAGTCGATGCCGTCGCGCGGCGCGTCGCCGTACACGGTCAGCGTCTCGAAATCGAAGCGCGGGCGGCCGACGGGCCGCATGTCGAAAGCGACGCTGACAGAATGATCCTTGTGCAGGATGCGCCTGACGTAGCCGAGCTTGGCGCGCAGCGCCTCGCCGCCGCCCGTCGCCAGGATGACGAGCCGCGCCTCGATGATTTCGCCGCTCGACAGTTCGATACGCTGCCTGTCCGGGCCAGCCTCGATATTGGCGACCCGGTCGACGATCCGTGCAATTGAATCCGGGATCGCGCGCCGCATGGCGTTGACGAGATCTTCGTAGGGCAAATTGAATTCGCAGGTGGTCTGGCGATCGACCACGCGCCCGCGCCGCATGTTGACGATATGGTCGGAACGCCTGGCGGCGGACACCAGCGCATCGAACAGGCCGAGCCGGCGCATCAACCCGATCTGGTCGCCTGCGACCTTGTCGGCCTTGAAGTCGGGCGGGCAGATGTCGTGCAGGTCGATCATCGCGGCATTCGCGCCCTGCGCCGCGAGAGCGCAGGCCGCAGCGGAACCGGCGGCGCCGCCGCCGACGATGACGACGTCGAAGGCGCGATGGGCCGGCGCGGAGGCCGGTTGTGGGGACTGACTCATGACCAAAAGCTCCGTCTTGTACGCCGACGGCGATTGCACACATGATCTCGCCCGCTTTTCGCGCGCAATTCAATTCAAAATTAATAGTTATTTTACGAACATGTTGTGGCTCCGGCTTCACCGGCGCTTAATCCTGAGGCCCGAACGTATGGGGGGCGGGTCCGGCCCTGGCGTCGTTGTCGCAACGTGCGTCTTTCCGGGTTGGCCGCGGCGGAGTTAACCATGGCGATCTTCGAATCCCGTCTCGACGGGGCAGTCGAAGTCGATGTGTGCGGCGATATTTCAGCCGTGCGCGACGACTGGTCGACGCTGGAGACCATTGGCGCCTGCACGCCCTTCCAGACGCGCGCCTGGCTCGAGCCCTGGTATGCGCAGGTCGCGCCGCATTTCCACGCTACCCCGCTGTTCGTGCGCGTGCGCGAATGCGCGACTGGCGCGCCGCTCATGCTGCTGCCGCTGATCAAGCGGCGCGAAGCGGGCCTGACGATCGTCGAATTCGCAGATCTCGGCGTCAGCGACTATCAGGCGCCGTTGTTTGCCCCCGGCGCCGACGCGCTGCGCGGGGCGAATGCCGCGCTCTGGTCCCAGATACAGGCGGCGCTGCGCCCGGCCGATCTCTTCCGTGTCGAGAAGGTCCCTGAGCTTGTCGGCGGCGCGCGAAATCCGCTGGCCAACGTCGCCCGCCGCCGCATGAATTTTTCCGCCTGGGACGTCGCCCTGCCGCGGGCGCGCGAGAGGTTCGACGCTGGCCTTCCCGACCCGTCCTTCCTGCGCGAGCTTGCGCGCAAGAGCCGCCGTATCGGCGGCAAGGGCGAGGTGCGCTTTGCGGAAGCCCGCACGCCGCAGGAACTGGCCCGCGCCTTCGATGCGCTGTGCGAACAGCGCGCTGCGCGCTTTGCAGAACTCGGCCGCGACAATATCCTCGGGCACGCGCCCTTCCACGAATTCTATAAGAGCGTCGCTCTCGCCGAGACGGCCCGCGTCGCGCGGCTGTTCACCCTCTCGGTCGATGCGGAGATCGTCGGCACGAATTTCGGCCTCGCCCGCAACGGCCGCTTCTGCATGATCATGTCGACCATCGGCGATGCGCGCTGGAAGTCGTCCTCGCCCGGCAATGTCGCGATGGATCGGCTGATTTCGCAACTGATCGGCGAGGGCGGCGGCGTCCTCGACTTCACCATCGGCGACGAGGCCTACAAGAAGAGTTTCGGCGCGACCGGGCGCGAGCTTGGCGCTGGCGTCCTGTCACTCTCCTGGCGTGGCTCGCCGCGTCTGGTCGTCGACTATGCGCGCAAGGCGATTCGCGGACGTCGCGAATTTGCGGCGCTCGGCGCGGCCATCCTGCGCACGCGATAAGCAAGCCCGGCCCGCGCATGGCTGGCGCGAGGCGTTCGCGCAGCCGAACCCTTGCAGCCATGCCCATATGCAGTGACAGTGCGCGGCCTGATTTTTGAGCAGCCGCCATGAACGCCCACAGCCCGACCGATCTGCGCTACGCCACAGACGGCCCCTACGCCAATCTGCGTCTGTGGGTCTCGCTGTTGGCCGCTACCATGCTCGCTGCGGGCATGTGGTCGATCGTCGTCGTCATGCCGAAAGTGCAGGCTGATTTCGGCGTCGCGCGCGCGGCCGCCTCCATGCCCTATACCGTGTCGATGATCGGCTTTGCCGGCGGCGCGATGATCCTCGGCCGCTGGGCGGACCGCGCCGGCATCGTCATTCCGCTCGCCTGTTCCGCGCTCATGCTGGCTTCGGGCTTCGTCGTCGCCAGCCTTGCGCCCGGCATCGAAGTCTTCACCGCCGCGCATCTTCTGATCGGGCTCGGCTCCGCCGTCGGATTCGGCCCGCTGATCGCCGACATTTCGCACTGGTTCGTGAAGCGCCTCGGCCTCGCGGTCGTGGTTGTCGCGTCCGGCAATTATGTCGGCGGCGCCATCTGGCCGCTCGTCATCAACCAGACCGTGCCGGCCTTCGGCTGGCGCCACACCTATCTGGTGATCGGCCTGTTCGTCGGCGCGATCGTCCTGCCGCTGTCGCTAGCCCTGCGGCGCCGGCCGGCGGAACATGCATTGGCGGCCGCAACCGCCGCCAATGCGGCGGCGCAGGCCAATCTCGGCATATCGACGCGCGCGCTGATGAACCTGCTGTCGATCGCTGGCGTCGCCTGCTGCGTCGCCATGTCCATGCCGCAGGTCCATATCGTCGCCTATTGCAGCGACCTCGGCTACGGCGTCGCGCGCGGCGCCGAGATGCTCTCGCTGATGCTGTTCCTCGGCATCTTTTCACGCGTCGCATCCGGCTATGTCGCCGATCGCATCGGCGGATCGAAAACCCTGCTGATCGGTTCCGTCATGCAGGGCGTGGCGCTGCTGCTCTATCTCTTCTTCAATGGGCTCACGTCGCTCTACATTGTGTCAGGCATATTCGGCCTGTTCCAGGGCGGCATCGTGCCGATGTACGCGGTCATCTGCCGCGAACTGCTGCCGCCGCGCGAAGCCGGCGCCCGCATCGGCGTGCTGGTGACGGCCACCATCGTGGGCATGGCCTTCGGCGGCTATTTCTCAGGCCTCATCTTCGACTGGACCGGCTCCTACCGCATGGCCTTCTTCAACGGCGTGCTGTGGAACGCGATCAACGTGACGATCGTCGGCTGGCTGGTGTGGAAGCAGGGCCGGCAGGGCAGGGTGGCCGGAGCTACGGCTTAGTCTGGGACAGGATGGGCGGGCAGGCTGGTGCTGTGAGAGAGGATTGAACTCTCGACCTCTCCCTTACCAAGGGAGTGCTCTACCACTGAGCTACCACAGCATTGGGTCGGGCGCGGCGCAGGGCCAGCGCGGACGGCGCGCTTGTGCCACAGCGTCGGCGGCATGACAAGCGCGGCGGCCCGCTCCCAAAACTCTGGGGACAGGGACGCAAAGGCGCCGGGCGCTCCCCTCGCCGGGCTTGGCGGCTGCCCGAATCTGCGCGATCCGCAAACGCCCCACTCCGGCCGGCGCCTTGCAGGCGGCGGCCTTGGCTTCTAAACATGCGCCGGATCGAAACGGGGGCGTTCCCGCATGAGCAAGGCCGGCCCCCAAGGGGGCAGCGAGCGCGGTTCGGACCGGACAAGCCGGCTGTCGAGCGCGTTGCGCGACAATCTGCGCCGCCGCAAGGCCGCGAGCCGGCCTGCCGAGGGGCCGAACGGCCCGGCCGCAGACGGGCGCGCAAATGCCACACCGCCGCAGAAAGCGGCGGACGAGGGCCGCGAGAGCTGAATCGGCCTTTGGCCCGCCACAATGCGGCGGGCTTGGTCCGGGGCGCATTTTTGGGCGGGCGCTGCCGCCGCATATTTTGGGGGCGATGGCTTTGTGGTCGCCGCTCCGGAAGCGAGGATTGATGGATCGCATTCGCATCGTCGGCGGCCACCGTCTCAACGGGACCATTCCGATTTCCGGCGCCAAGAACGCCGCCCTGCCGCTGATGATCGCCTCGCTTCTGACCGAGGGCACGCTGACGCTGGAAAACCTCCCGCGTCTCGCCGACGTCTCGCAGCTCGCCCGCATCCTGGCCAACCACGGCGTCGACTACACGATCGAGGGCAAGCGCTCCGGCGATTCGGATACGCAGGGCCAGACGGTCCATTTGGCCGCCCGCCAGATCGTCGACACGACCGCGCCTTACGACCTCGTCTCCAAGATGCGCGCCTCCTTCTGGGTGCTGGCGCCGCTGGTCGCCCGCATGGGCGAGGCGAAAGTCTCGCTGCCCGGCGGCTGCGCCATCGGCACGCGCCCGGTCGACCTGCTGCTGATGGCCATGAAGGACCTCGGCGCCGAAATCGAGATCGAGGGCGGCTACGCCATTGCGCGGGCCAAGAACGGGCTCAAAGGCGGCAACATCAATTTCCCGAAAGTGACCGTCGGCGGCACGCATACCGCGTTGATGGGTGCGAGCCTCGCCCACGGCACCACCGTCATCCAGAATGCGGCGCGCGAGCCGGAAATCGTCGATCTCGCGGAATGCCTGATGAAAATGGGCGCCAGGATCAAGGGCGCCGGCACCAAGACGATCGAAATCGAGGGCGTCACCCGCCTCAACGGCGCGCGCCACGCAGTCCTGCCGGACCGGATCGAGACCGGCACCTATGCGATGGCGGTCGCCATGACCGGCGGCGACGTCCTGCTGCAGGGCGCGCGCGCCGATCTCCTGCAATCGGCGCTGGATGTCGTCGAGCAGACCGGCGCGACCTGTACGCAGACCAACGATGGCGTCCGCATCACCCGCAACGGCGGCGCGATCCAGCCGGTCGATGTCGTCACCGAGCCCTATCCGGGCTTCCCGACCGATCTGCAGGCGCAGCTGATGGCGCTTGTCACGCGGGCCAACGGCACTTCGCGCATCACCGAGACGATTTTCGAGAACCGCTTCATGCACGTGTCGGAACTCGCCCGTTTCGGCGCGCAGATCAGGCTCGACGGCGACACCGCCATCATCGAGGGCGTGGAAAAGCTGAAGGGCGCGCCCGTCATGGCGACCGACCTGCGCGCCTCCGTCTCGCTGGTCATCGCCGCGCTGGCGGCCGAAGGCGAGACGACGGTCAACCGCGTCTACCACCTCGACCGCGGTTTCGAGGCGCTGGAGAAGAAACTCGGCGCCTGCGGCGCGGAAATCGAGCGCATTTCCGTGGGGTGAGCCAAGAGCCGAAAGCCGGGACCGCCGGCTTCCCTCTGCTCTTCTCTTCTGCCGGCCGGAGGCCGGCGGTCCCGGCCCGCCAATCCCCCATTAACCCGTCCCGCCTATCTTGCCCCGCAAGCAACCACCGGAGCAGGCATGGGCGAGCGGGCAATTTTCATTTCCAGCACGAACGTGGAGCTGAAGGACGCGCCGATCAATCCGGACTGGATCGTGTCCGGCGCCCCGCGCGCCCGCATGATGGAATTGTCGCGCAGCCGCGACGGCGCGGCTGTTTCGGTCGTCTGGGATTGCACCGCCGGCGAGTTCGACTGGCGCTTCGGCGTGGACGAATGGGTCCATATTCTCGAAGGCGCGGTCGAGGTGCAGGACGAGGACGGCAATTGGAGCGAACTGACGCCCGGCTCCGTCGCCCTGTTCCGGGCGGGCGTCGTCTCCCGGTGGCGCGTCCACGACTACGTCCGCAAGATCGCCATCTGCCGCGTCGCCATGCCCGTGCCCATGGGCTTTGCGCTCCGGGCCTTCGTGAAACTGCGCGCGATGCTGACGTCCAGCGCCGCGCGGGGTGCCAGTTTCGGCTGAATCCCGCTCAAGCTTGCGGATCGGACGGCCCGGCCCCACATGGCGGGTGCGAGGCCGTTCATGACAAACCAATGCCCAGACAGCGCCAATCCGCTGCGCCTGATCGCTTTTGATTCCGAGGATTTGGCGGTCGTTTCCGCTAATCTGCAGGACGCGCTGGTGCGCGTCGGCGATATGGCCTGGCTGCCGGAGCAGGACCGCTTCGCCCTTGGCCTGTCGCGATTCGACTGGGTGGCGGCGGGTGACGGCCAGTGCGAGCGGGCGGTCGCCTCGCTGGTGTTCGACCGGGTGCGCACGGTGCGCCAGAGCCATGTGCCGCAACGCGAGCCCAACACCATCCTGAGCCTGCTCGCCATCGTCTTCGAGCCCACCGATGCGCCCGCCGGCCATGTTCTGCTGACATTTTCGGGCGGCGCCGCGCTGCGGCTCGAGGTCGAGTGCCTCGAGGCCCATCTGACCGACATGGGGCCCCGCTGGACCGCCAAATCCCGGCCCGGCCACGCGCTTGACGCGGGCCCCGCTCAAGGGTCATGACCTGACGGACCATTTCCGGGCGCGCGTCGACGCGCCCGTTTCCGGAGTTGACCATGCCCCTGCGGCTCGACGCCACGGCCGCCGATTTCGACGCGCGCTTCGCCGAGCTCCTCGCCATGAAACGCGAGGTCTCGGAGGATGTGGATTCCGCCGCCCGCACGATCATTGCCGACGTGGTCGCCCGCGGCGATGCGGCGCTGATCGACCTGTCGAAGAAATATGACCGGATCGACCTCTCGGAGCGCGGCCTTGCCATCGGCAAGGACGAGGTGGACGCCGCCGTCGCCGCCTGCCCGAAGGGCGCGCTGGACGCGCTCGATGTCGCCCATGCCCGCATCGTCGCGTTTCACGAGCGCCAGAAGCCGGCGGATCTGCGCTTTACCGACGAGGCCGGCGTCGAACTCGGCTGGCGCTGGACGGCGATCGAGGCGGTCGGCCTCTATGTGCCCGGCGGCACGGCCTCCTACCCCTCGTCAGTCCTGATGAACGCCGTGCCCGCCAAGGTCGCGGGCGTGCCGCGCGTCGTGATGGTCGTGCCGACGCTCGATGGCGCGCTCGACCCGCTCGTGCTGGCGGCGGCGTCGCGCGCGGGCGTGGATGAAATCTACCGCATCGGCGGCGCGCAGGCCGTGGCCGCACTTGCCTACGGCACGAAGACGATCAGACCGGTGGCCAAGATCGTCGGCCCCGGCAACGCCTATGTGGCGGCCGCCAAGCGCCGCGTGTTCGGGCAGGTCGGCATCGACATGATCGCGGGCCCCTCCGAAGTTTTGGTTATCGCCGACGCGACCGCCAATCCCGCCTGGATCGCCGCAGACCTGCTCGCGCAGGCCGAGCACGACACGGCGGCGCAGAGCATTCTCATCACCGACAGCGCAGTGCTCGCGCGCGACGTCGAGCGGGCCGTCGAAGCGCAGTTGACCACCTTGCCGCGTGAAAAAATCGCGCGCGCAAGCTGGAGCGATTTCGGCGCGACCATTGTCATACGCAAGCTCGACGACGCCGTCGCGCTTGCCGATCGCATCGCTGCCGAACATCTCGAGATCATGGCCGAAAACGCTGAGGAGCTTGCGGCGCGCGTGCGAAACGCCGGCGCGATCTTCATCGGCGCGCATACGCCGGAAGCCATCGGCGACTATGTCGGCGGCTCCAACCATGTGCTGCCGACCGCGCGTTCGGCGCGCTTTTCTTCGGGCCTCGGCGTACTCGACTTCATGAAACGCACGTCGATCCTGAAATGTTCGCCGCAATCGCTGAACCTGCTCGGTCCCTCCGCGATTGCGCTCGGGCAGGCCGAGCGGCTGGAAGCGCACGCGCGTTCGGTGGCGATCCGCATCAACAGAGGCGCGGCATGACAGAAAACAAGCGGCTCGTCGCCATCACGCTCGACGACGCCTCCATCGGGCGCGGCACGCCCGATCAGGAGCACGAGCGCGAGATCGCGATCTACGATCTGATCGAGGACAACAGGTTCGCGCTGCCGGGCCATGACGGCGGGCCCTATACGCTGTTCATCGCGCTGCACGACGCAAAGCTCGCGCTGGACGTGCGCGAGGAGACTGGCGCCAGCGTCGTCACACACATTCTCTCGCTGACGCCTTTCCGCAAGATCCTGAAGGAATATTTCATGGTCTGCGAAAGCTATTACGCCGCGATCCGTACCGCGACGCCGGCGCAGATCGAGGCGATCGACATGGGTCGCCGCGGCCTGCACAACGAAGGCGCGCAGCTTCTGGCCGAGCGGCTGAAAGGCAAGGTCGACTGCGACAACGACACGTCGCGCCGGCTGTTTACGCTCGTCACTGCGCTGCACTGGAAGGGCTGAGGCGGCGTGCCGCGCGCCTCTCGAGCATGTCCCGCAAAAGTTGCAGACTTTTGCGAGAAGGATATGCGCCTTAAAGCGCCGGGAGCCTGACGATGGAGAGCGGCCGTCGCCCGCAATCCGTTTTGTTCTGCTGCACCTTCAACGCCGTTCGCTCGCCGATGGCGGAGGCGATCGCGCGTTACTATTACGGTCGTGATGTCTATTTCGCTTCCGCCGGCGTGAAGGAGGGCGAACTCGATCCCTTCGCCGTGGCGGCCATGGACGACATCGGCATCGACATCCAGAAATTCAAACCGCACACGTTCGAGGATCTCGAGGATTCCAGCTTCGATCTGATCGTGTCGCTCTCGCCGGAAGCCCACCACAAGGCGCTGGAATTTACGCGCACGCTGGCCGTCGATGTCGTCTACTGGCCGACGGTGGACCCCACCGCCGTGCAGGGCTCGCGCGAGCAGATGCTCGACGCCTATCGCAGCGTGCGGGATGGATTGAAGAAGCGCATCACGGCGCTGCTGGCCAAATAAGCGGGGCGTTCAACGCTTGTATTGCGCGTCGCTCACATGTTCGAGCCAATCGACCGCCTTGCCGTCGAGGCGCTCCTGAATGGCGATATGCGTCATGGCGGTCGTGGCTGCGGCGCCGTGCCAGTGCTTCTCGCCCGGCGCAAACCAGATCACGTCGCCCGGCCGGATTTCCTCGACAGGCCCGCCCTCGCGCTGCGCCCAGCCGCAGCCGTCGGTGACGATCAAAGTCTGGCCGAGCGGATGCGTATGCCAGGCCGTGCGCGCGCCGGGCTCGAACGTCACGCGCGCCGAGGAGACGCGGGCAGGCTCGGGCGCGGTGATGATAGGGTCCATACGCACGCGGCCGGTGAAATATTCGGCTGGCCCTGCGCCCGAGGGCCGCGCGCCGATGCGGTCGATGTTCATGGGCCTGTCTCCTCGATGGCTTGTGTCAGCGAATGTAGAGCGCCCGGCCGCGCCGCGACAGGCGCCGCGGGCGGATCAGAATCCCAGCGCCCGCAGCCCGGCGGCGGTGGCGAACCCCGCGGCCAGCGCCGGCAATTCGCGCTTCAGCAGAAACATCGCCAGCGCCGCAACTACCACCGCCGCCGTGCCGGCGACGCCCGCCTTCAGCGCGATCGGCGCAACGGTGGCGATGAAGATGGAAGCCGGCAGCGCTTCCAGCCCCCGGCGTACGCGAAGAGTCATCGGCACGCGCGCCATCAGCCAGTAGCCGCCGAGCCGGAGCAAGATCGTCACCAGCGCGGTCGCGAAAATGACAGTCCAGGGACCGATCGAAGGGATCATGCGGGATCGTCGATCAGCGCAGCCGACAGCGCGCCGGCCAGCGCGCCGGCGACGATGAACCAGCCGGGCGCAAACAGCGAGACGATGATGGCCGTCAGCCCCGCGATGACAAGCGGCGCATAGCGCCGGGCGCGCCGGACCATCGGTACTGTCAGCGTGGCAAAAACGATCGGCAGCACGAGGTCGAGCCCATACCGCTCGGGACGCGCGACCAGCGCCCCCGCGACAAAGCCGATGGCGGTGACGGCCACCCAGCCGAGGTAGAGCGGCACATTGGCGCCGATCACAGGCCCATGGTCGCGCCCGCCGGCGGCATGATGACGCGCGCCGATCGCAAACGACGCGTCGGTGAGGAACAGCAGGCTGAAATAGACGAGACGCCGGTCGAGCCCCTCGATCCACGGCCGGAATGTCGCGCTCATCAGGAGGAACCGCGCATTGATCGCCGCCGTCACGCCCATGGCCGCGAGCAGCGCGCCCAACGTCCACTCCTGGACCCAGACCTGCAACGTCAGCATCTGCGACGCGCCAGCGTAGACGATGGCGCTCTGGCCGACCGATTCGGCGAATGTCAGCCCTTTCTGGTTGGCGGCGGCGCCCACCGCCAGCCCGAAGATCAGCGCGCCCGGCTGGAATGGCAGCGAATCGACCACGCCGCGCCACAGGCCGGCGCGGCTGACATAGGGACCTGTGCTGGGTGGCGGCCGTTCCATCGCGCGATCTTCGCCCGATGCGCGCCCGCATGCTAGATCGCATCGGGTATGGCTTGCCCGCAGCCGCCGCAGGAGGCGTTTCCCATCGATCCGCTCGCGCTTGCATTCAACTATCCCGGCGGGCGCGTCGACCTGATGGCCCGTCGCCTCGATGGCGCGCCGCGCGACCTGACGCCCGCGCGCGCCTCGCTCGCGCGCCTTCTGGTCGCGCGCCGCTGCGGCTGCAACGCCGCGGGGATCAAGATCGGCCATAATCCCGACGGCGCGCCCCGCATCGTTGCGCCCGCACGCGCATTGTCGCTCTCGCTGGCCGGCCGCGATGATCTCGTCGCCGCCGCTGTGGCCGATGGCCCGCTCGGCGTGGATATCGAGACCATCGGCGCGCCGGTGGAGCCGGCATTCAATGTCCTGCACCCGGCCGAACGCGCCGCGCTCGCGGCGGCAGGCGCCGAGGCGCACGCGCATTTCCTGTGGCTGTGGACCCTCAAGGAAGCCTATGTGAAGGCGATCGAAACCGGGCTGTCGCGCGAGCCTGCCGAAATCGAGATCAGGCGCCTCGACAATCTTTCGCCGGAGAATTTCTCGCTCGACGCTCCCGCGAGCTTCCGTATTTTCGATTGCGACAGGCCCGTGACGACGGCGCTTGCGCGGGCGGGCCGCGCAATCATTGGCGGACGTGCGGCCATGGTCGCCTGCGTCGTGCTCGCGCGCGCCTGATGGCCATGACTTTCGGCACTGGCGGGCGCTGCGCCGCATGGTAGCTGCTGGGTTGCAGGCCGGAGACTTTTCGCTTGCAACGGGGAGCCGTGGCGACGATCATCTGCGCGCTTTCGGTATCCGGTCGCCGGAGGCGCATTTTAACGGACGCCGCTTTTTCAGGCGGTTCATCACTTGAAGCGTTGCTGCGGCATCATACGTTTGCGGCGTTGAAACAGGAGTTATCAATGGGCTTCTTCGGCTCCATCATGAGCAAGATTTTTGGCGTCACCCCGGCCGCGGCCGAGGAGGCAAAGCCTGCCGCTGCCGGCGCATCCGCTTCGGCTGGCCCGCTGGCGCCGGCCGGTTCGGTCGACGTCGCCGCGATCCTCGACGATCTCGTCGACAAGCATGACGAGGATCTCAACTGGCGCGTGTCCATCGTCGACATGATGAAGGCGCTGGGTCTCGATTCCAGCCTCACGGCGCGCAAGGAACTCGCCAAGGAGCTTCACTTCGAAGGCGACACCTCCGACAGCGCCTCGATGAACATCTGGCTGCACAAGAAAATGATGGAAATGATCGCCGCCAACGGCGGCAAGCTGCCGGACAATATCGGCAAGCACTGATCGTTTTTCGATCGTTTTACGGAAAGCCCGCGGCGCAAGCCGCGGGCTTTTTGTTGTTACCAACTATCGACGAACGGCCGCTTGCGCGTCTCGCGCCTTTGCGGAGCCGGGCATGACTCGAGCCCGCGAATGATCCAGCGCCGCGTCTCCACAGGATCGATCACCTGGTCGATCTCCAGCACGGACGCAATGTTCGTCGCCTTGCCGACCTCGTAGGACTTGGCGACCATCGACTGGAACAGTTTTTCACGCTCGGCGAGGTCTTCCACCGCTTCGAGCTCTTTCCTGAATCCCAGCCGCACTGCGCCTTCCAGCCCCATGCCGCCGAACTCGCCGGTCGGCCAGGAGATGGTGAAGGTCTGCGCGTGAAACCCACCGCCGGCCATCGCTTGTGCGCCCAGGCCGTAGCCCTTGCGCAGCACGATGGTGAAATAGGGAATGTCGATCGAGGCCGCCGTCACGAACATGCGGCAGACATGGCGCACCAGCGCCGTCTTTTCCGCCTCCGGCCCGACCATGAAGCCCGGTGTGTCGCAGAGCGAGACGATCGGAATGTCGAAGGCGTCGCAGAGCTGCATGAAGCGCGCGGCCTTGTCGGCGGCGTCCGAATCGATCGCGCCGCCAAGATGTTTCGGATTGTTGGCGATGAGGCCGAACGGCCGCCCCTCGACGCGGACGAAGGCCGTGACGATGCCGGCGCCAAATCCGCCGCGCAATTCGAGCACAGAGCCCTCGTCGGCCAGCGCATGGATGACGTCGCGGATTTCATAGACGCGCAGCCGGTTCTCCGGGATCGCGCGGCGCAGCAGCCGCTGATCCGGCGCGCTCCAGTCCGCGATCGGTCCCTGAAAGTAGGAGAGATATTTCTTCGCCGCGGCGCATGCCTCCAACTCGTCTTCGACGAGAACGTCGATCACGCCGTTCGGCCATTGAATACTGGTTGGCCCGACCTCGTCCGGCGGATAGACGCCGAGCCCGCCGCCCTCGATCATCGCCGGTCCGCCCATGCCGACGCTCGTGTCCTTCGTCGCGATCACGACATCGCAGCAGCCGAGCAGCGCCGCATTGCCGGCAAAGCAGCGGCCCGACACGATGCCTACCAGCGGCACGAGACCGCTGAGCTTCGCGAATTGCGCGAAGGTCGGCACGTCGAGCCCGGTGACGCCGAGCCTTTCCGTATCGCCCGGCCGTCCGCCGCCGCCTTCGGCAAACAGCACCAGCGGAATGCGCTGGCGCTCCGCGATGGTGAAGAGCCGGTCCTGCTTCTTGTGGTTGCGCTGCCCCTGCGTGCCCGCGAGCACCATGTAGTCGTAGGCGACCACCATGGTGCGTGCGCGATTCGCCTCGAACAGATCGCCATTGACGGTCGCCATGCCCGCCACGACACCGTCGCCCGGCGTGTTGCGGATGAGATCGTCTTTCGAGCGGCGCGCGGCCTGCGCGGCAACGGCTAGCGAGCCATATTCGATGAAGCTGCCATCATCGACCAGCGCGGCAATATTTTCGCGCGCCGTGCGATGGTTGGTCTTGCGCCGCTTGGCGACGGCCTCCGCGCGGTTTTCGTCGAGGCCAAAAGCCTGCCGCGCAAAAACTTCGGCGAGGTCGGTGCGGACGGCGTCGAGATCGATCGCTTCCGCCGCCGCCGCTTCGTCAGCGCCGACATCAGCCGGCTCCACGAACAGGATCGGATCGTCCTTGTAGAGCGTGTCGCCCTTGCGCCCACGAATCTCGCGCACGACGCCGCCGCAGGGCGCCGTCACCAGATGCTCCATCTTCATCGCTTCCAGCACGGCGATCTGCTGGCCGGGTTTCACCAGCGCGCCGTCGGCGACATCGACCGAGACGATCGTGCCAAGCAATGGCGCCGATATGGCGACCGTGCCTTCCGGCCCGGCATGTGTGGTCGCGCGGCCCGACGGCGCATCGTCGGACTGCGCGTCGAAATAATAGCGATGACGTTCTTGCGCCGCCGATGCGAGGAGGGCGGCAAGGTTCGTCTCGATGAAGCGCGTGTCGATGCGATTGGCTGCGAAGTCGGGATGCGTCAGCAGCGCCTGCAAAAAGGGGATGTTCGTATCGACCCCGGCGATGCGAAATTCGCCGAGCGCGCGAACGGCTTTCGCGATCGCCGCGCCATAGTCTGGCGAGGCCGAATGCACGATCAGCTTGGCGATCAGCGAGTCGAAAGCCGCGCCCGTGCGATAGCCGGAATAGCCGAACGTATCGACGCGCACGCCCGGCCCCGAGGGAATGTCGAAGGCGGCGATCCTGCCGCCGCTCGGTAGCGCATGGCCGGCCGCGTTCATTGTCTCCAGATTGACGCGCGACTGGATGGCGTAGCCGCGCGGCGCGCCCGGAGCATCGACGCCGATTGCGCCGAGCGTTTCCCCCGCCGCGACCCGGATCTGCGCCTGCACGAGATCGACGCCGAACACTTCTTCCGTGACTGTGTGTTCGACCTGCAGGCGCGGGTTGGCTTCGATGAAGGCGAAATAGGAATCGTCCGACGTGTCGCGCGCATCGACGAGAAATTCGAACGTGCCGAGATTGTCGTAGTTCGCCGCCTTCGCAAGCGTCAGCGCCGCCTGCGCGATTCTTTCGCGCAATGCGGGTGAAAGCGAAGGACTGGGCGCAACCTCGATCAGCTTCTGGTTGCGGCGCTGGACCGTGCATTCGCGCTCGCCGAAATGGACGAGACCGCCGTGCCGGTCGCCGAGAATTTGAATCTCGATATGGCGCGCGGAGTCGATCAGCCGTTCGGCATAGAGAGATCCGTCGCCGAAGGCGCTCTGCGCTTCCGAGGCGCAGCGTGCGAAGGCTTCCGCGATCTCATCTGCCTGCCGCACGGCGCGCATCCCGCGCCCGCCGCCGCCGGACACAGCCTTGAGCATGACCGGCGCATTGATCTTGTCGAAAAACGCGCGCGCCTCATCTGCGTTGCGCACAGTCGCGCCGTCGATCACCGGCGTGCCGACTTGCAACGCCAACTCGCGCGCTTTCAATTTGTCGCCGAACAGCTCGAGCGCCGTCGCGGACGGCCCGACGAATGTGATGCCGGCTGCTGCGACAGCGCGTGCAAAACCTGCATTCTCGGCGAGAAAGCCGTAACCCGGATGGATCGCATCGCAGCCTGTCTCCTGCGCCAGCGCGACGATGCGCGCTGCATCGAGATAGGCCGGAACGCCCGCCTTCGGCAGTGCATGCGCCTCGTCGGCCTTGCGCACATGCAACGAAGCCGCATCGTCCTGCGAATGAATGGCGACGCTCGCGATGCCGAGCGCGGCGGCGGCGCGCGCGATGCGGATGGCGATCTCGCCGCGATTGGCGATCAGCAGCTTGCGAAAGGGCGGACGGGACATCGGTGGTGCTTCTCTCGATTTTATGTCCGACGATTTTGCCTCCTGATCCGGCCCGCGTCTACTCGACCGGCGCCTTGCGCGGGACTAATCTCAAGCCAAGAGGAAACGCCCGGAGAGGCACGATGAGCGAAGAGGCCGCCTATCTCGAAAACCTGCGGGCGCTCTGGCGCAAGAACTGGCCGAAGAATATTCCGCAGGCGCCCGTCTATCCGCTGGGCGAGCGGCCGCTGACCGATTATCTGCGGGAGTGGGCGCGCCGCACGCCGGACAAGCCTTCGCTCATCTACTACGGCCGCGAAGTGACCTTCGCCGAACTCGACCGGCTCTCCGATGCCTTCGTCGCATGGCTGCACGACCATGGCGTCCGCAGGGGCGATGCTGTCGCGGTCTTCATGGCGAACTGCCCGCAATTCCACATCGCCTTCTTCGGCATCCTGAAGATCGGCGCGATCCATGTGCCGGTGAACCCGCTCTTCAAGGGCCACGAGCTGATCTACGAACTGAACGACACCGGCGCGAAAACGATCGTCGCGCTCGATACGCTTGTACCTCTTGTGCGCGAGGTGCAGGACAAGACTCTTATCGACACGATCCTCGTGACGTCGATGGGCGCGATGCTACCGGCGCAGCCGACGATACCTCTGCCCGCAGGTCTCGATGCGCCGGCCGTTGCGTGCGAAGGTACGATCGATTTTCTTTCCGCGCTTGCGGCGATCAAGACCAAGCCGCCGCAAATCGATGTCGGTCTCGATGATGTCGCGGCCCTCAACTACACCGGCGGCACGACCGGCATGCCGAAGGGCTGCGTGCATACGCAACGCGACATGGTCTACACGGCCGCCACCACCTGCAATATCGGCATCGACATCAAGCCCGGCGATGTTGGCATCAATTTCTATCCGGTCTTCTGGATCGCGGGTGAGGACATGGGCGTCATCTTCCCCATCTTCTCCGGCGCAACCTACGTCCTGCTCGCGCGCTGGGACCCCATCGCCTTCATGGCCGCCGTGCAGCGCTATCGCGTGACGGTCGCGAGCCTGCTGGTCGACAATGCCGTCGAGGTGATGGAGCACGCGCGCGTCGGCGAATTCGACCTGCGCTCGCTGGAGCAGGTGCGCTGCTCCTCCTTCGTCAAGAAGCTCAATATTCCCTATCGCGAGCGCTGGCGCGCGCTGACCGGCGCCACCATGATCGAAGCCGCCTGGGGCATGACCGAGACGCACACGTGCGACACGTTCACGACCGGTATGCAGGAGGACGACGCCGACCTGAAATCGCAACCGATTTTCGTCGGCCTTCCGGTGCCCGGCACGGAGTTCAAGATCTGCGACTTTGAAACCGGCGCGTTGAAGCCGCTCGATCAGGAAGGCGAACTCTGCGTCCGATCGCCCTCGAACCTCAAGAGCTACTGGAACAAGCCGGAAGCAACAGCCGAAAGCCTGCGTGACGGCTGGCTGCACACGGGCGACATCGGTCTGATTGATGCGGACGGCTTCATCCATTTTTTGGGCCGCCGCAAGGAGATGCTGAAGGTCAAGGGCATGAGCGTCTTTCCGGCAGAGATCGAGGCCATTCTCGGCCAGCATCCGGCCATCGTCGGCTCCGGCGTGATCGGCCGGCTGGACGACGAACGCGGCCAGGTTCCCGTCGCCTTCGTTCTGGTGCACGAGGCCGTGCGCGCGAGCACGAAGGCGGAAGACATAGCCGCCTGGTGCAAGCAGAACATGGCGACCTACAAGGTGCCGGAAATCCGCATCGCCAGCGAATTGCCGATGACCGCGACAGGCAAGGTAAAGAAGGAGGAACTGGCGAAGCTGTTGTGAAAGGTTCGGCTCAGACGAAACATGTCTTCGGTTTGTCGAATGGGGGTTGAAAAATGCCTGATCAAAGCGAAGTTTCCGGCCACTACACGCACGGCGATCTCGTCGCCGCAATCCGCAAGGGAATCGAGTCCCTCGGCAAGCAGGTCGGTTCCGTCACCGTCGACGATCTCGCGCCGGTGGATGAATTCCACATCGGCGGCCGGCAGGCGTCGGAGGACTTTCTCGGCCAGCTCGAACTCACGCCGGACAAGAACGTGCTCGACGTTGGATGCGGGCTCGGCGGCGCGGCGCGCTTTGCGGCCAACCGCTATGGCTGCCATGTGACGGGCATCGATCTGACCCCGGAATATGTCGAAACCGGGAAGACCGTCTGCGGCTGGCTCGGTCTCGCTGATCGTGTATCGCTGCATCTGGGCAGCGCGCTCGAATTGCCCTTCGCCGCCGCCAGTTTCGATCGCGCCTACATGCTGCATGTCGGCATGAACATCAGCGACAAGGCAAAGCTTTGCGCGGAGGTCGGCCGCGTCCTGAAGGGCGATGGCATTTTCGGCATCTATGATGTCATGCAGACAGGGGAGGGCGAACTGACCTTTCCCGTACCCTGGGCGACGACGGCTTCTTCCAGCGCCGTAGCGCCGCCTGCCGTCTATCGCGAGGCGCTTCAGAAGGCGGGCTTCACCGTGATCGCGGAACGCAATCGCAGGGACTTCGCCCTCGAATTCTTCGACCGCCTGCGCGCCAGGACTGCCGCAGCCGGCGGTCCGCCGCCGCTCGGGCTCCACATCCTGATGGGCCGCAATACGCCGGACAAGGTGCAGAACATGATCGCCAACATTGCCGCCGGCCGGATCGCGCCCGTCGAGATCATCGCCCGCAAGGGCTGATCTCCCGCCGAAGCGCGCCGCGCGTCACATGACGGGCGGCGGCTTCGTGCGCAGATGAACTACAGCCCGAGTTCGCGCGCGATCTGCTGCTTCAACTTGTATTTCTCGACCTTGTTGGTCGGCGTCACCGGCAGCGCCTCGACGAAGCGGATGTGTTTCGGGATCATGTATTTCGGCATGACCGCGCACGCATGATCGCGGATTTCGCCTTCGGTCGGGCTCTCGCCTGCGACGGGCTGCACGAAGGCGACAATGTCGTCTTCCGATCCCTCCACCGCCGGGATCGGCAGCGCGGCCGTCGCCTGCACCTTGGGGTGGCGCGAGATCAGCGCCTCGACCTCGAACGAAGAAACATTTTCACCGCGCACGCGAAAGAAACCGCCCATGCGGTCGACGAAGCGATAGACGCCGGAGCCATCGGGAATTTCAGCGCAGGCGTCGCCGGTGTGGAACCACAGGTTGCGGAAGGTCTTCAGCGTCGCCTCGGGCTTCTTGAAATATTCCTGCAGCAGCAGCCCCGGAAAGCGCGGGCGGATGCCGAGCTGTCCGACGACGCCCGGCGCGCATCTGTTGTCGTCGTCATCGAGGATCGCGACTTCGAGCAGCGGCGACGGCCTGCCCATGAATCCAACAGGCAATTTTTGCGCGCCATCGACCACCAGCACGCCGAGGCGATCGCACAGTGCACGAATTTCGGCCTTCGAATGGCTCTTGCGTAAGCCTTCGGGCACGCCTTCCTCGTCGCCCAATTGGTCGATCATGCCGACGAAGGGATTGCCGGATTCCGTCTGGCCGAAGCCGGCTGTCACGAAATTGATGCCGAAGCGCGTCGCCACCTCGCGATGGTTCGGCGGCAGCGGCTGCATATGCACCATCGCGAGCGTATTGGCGCGGTCCTCGTCGCGCGGCGGCGCGCCAAGCAGCCAGGGCGTCATCACGTCCAGCAGGATGGCGTAGGAGGCGCCGACTTCTGCGATCCGTTCCCAGAATTGCGTCGGCGAAAAGCGGTCCCACAGGCCGACCGTATTGCCGTGCCAGACGGCGCGCACCAGCAGCGCGAAGGCGCCGCCCACGTGATAGAGTGGCAGATCGCAATAGATGACATCGTCCGGGCTGGTGAAGGCGCGCAGGAAGAACGTGTACTGGTTGATCCAACGAAAATTCTGCAGCACGCCTTTTGAGGGCCCCGTTGTGCCCGATGTGTAGACGATATTGGCGAGATCGAACGGGCCGGGCCCAACCGGCGGCGCCTTGTTCGCATAAGCGCAGAGCGCGGCGAAATCGAGAACCGCCGAATTACCGAAACGTGCGGGAAACGATGCGTCGGTATGGTCGTGATCGCCCGGCTGCGGCGTATGGATCACCAGACGCGGCGGGCAGGCGTCTGCACCGATCTCGGTCAGGATGTCGCAGAAGGATGGATCGGTGATCAGGGCCGACGGTTGCGTATCGGCGAGCTGATAGGAGAGCTGCGGCCCCCGGAAATTGAAATTGATCGGCGCGAACAGGCAGCCCGCGCGCCAGATGCCGAACATGGCGATAGCGCTGACCAGCGAATTGCGGGTCAGAACGCTGACCGCCTCGCCCGGCCTGACGCCCGCCGCCAGCAGACCGCCCGCGAAACGGTCGGTGCGATCGACGAATTCGGCGAAGGTGAGCTGCACGCCATCTTCGCCATAGTGGATGAAGACCTTGTCGGGCGTGCGCTCCGCGCATTCGCGCAGCTTGTCGAGCGCGATGTCGCCCTGCGCGACCATTTGAGCGAAGGTCTCTTCAGGCGTCATGTTCCGCTCCTATCGCTTCAGCGTCGGATCGAGCGCGATGCGCAGGCTCTCGCCGAGCGCGTTGAAGGCAAGCGCTGTGAACAGGATCGCGAGGCCCGGCGGATACATCTGCTCCGGCGCCACATCCATCGCCTGGTAGGCGCGCGCCAGCATCGCGCCCCAGCTGGGATTGGGCGGTTGCACGCCGAGCCCGAGAAAGCTGAGGCTCGCTTCCGCCAGCAACGCGCCGGCGAGCAGCAGTGTCACCTGCACGATCACGGGCTGGATCGTGTTGGGCAGCACATGCCGCCACAGGATGTGCGGCGTCGAGGCGCCGAAGCAGCGGGCGGCGTCCACGTAAAGCTCATGCCGCACAACAAGTGTGCGCGCGCGCGCCAGTCGCGCCAGCTGCGGCGCAAAGACTATGCCGACCGCGATCATGCCGTTGGTGAGACCGATGCCGAGCGCGCCGGTGACGGCGATGGCGAGCACGATGGCCGGAAAGGACAGGAGCGTGTCGATCGTGCGCGAAATGACATCGTCGATCCAGCCGCCGAAATAGCCTGCGACGAGCCCGACGGGAACGCCGAGCACGATGGCGATGATGACGGCGAGAAAGCTCGCATAGATCGTGGCGGGCGCGCCGTGGATCAGCCGGCTCAATATGTCGCGGCCGAGATCGTCCGTGCCCATCCAGTGCGCGGCGCTGGGCTCGGCCAGCATGTTGCTGACGTTCTGCGCGGTCGGCGAATAGGGCGACAGCCAGGGCGCGGCGACGGCCACGATGACCAGGAGCGCGAGCCAGAGAATGGCGAAGGCTGCCCGCAGGTCGCGGCGCAGGAAGCCAAGAAAAGCCGACATCATCGTCCGATCCTCGGATCGACGGCGGCGCAGAGCACGTCGGTGACGAGATTGACGAGAATGACCACGACCACCATGGCGAAGACGACGCCCTGCACGACTGTAAAGTCGCGCTGGATCGCCGCATGCACGATCAGCCCGCCCATGCCGGGAATGGCGAAGACCGCCTCGACGACGACGGTGGCGGCCAGCAGCCGGTTGAACAGCAGGCCGGTGACGGTCAGGAGGTTGACCGCAATGTTCTTAAGCCCGTGCCGCCACAGGATGGTCGATGTCTCCAGGCCTTTCGCGCGCAGGGTGCGGACGAATTGCGAACCCATGATGTCGAGCAGCGAACCGCGCACCTGCCGCGCCACCTCGGCCATGCCGCCGGCCGCCAGCGCCAGCGCCGGCAGCGTGGCGTGATAGATGGCGTCGCTGGGAGAGGCGGAGAAAGCCGTCGCGCCTGTCGCCGGAAAGATGTTCCAGCGCAGCGCGAACAGCGAGACGAGGATCATCGCCAGCCAGAAATTCGGAATGGCGATGCCGACCGAGGCGAGCGTCATCGTCGCGCGATCGATCAGGCCGTTCGGCCGCGCGGCAGCAGCGGCGCCGAGCGGCACGCCGACGATCAGCGCCAGCGCAAGCGCCATGGCGACGATCAGCAGCGTATGCGGAAAGCAGCGCGCAATGGATGTGACGACATGCTCGCCAGACAGGATCGATTGCGACAGATCGCCCTGCACGGCCTTCCACAGCCATGCGCCATATTGCACGAGGAACGGCCGGTCGAGCCCATAGATCCGGCGGATTTCCTCGATCCGCTGGTCAGTGGCGTTGTCGCCGGCCAGCGTCACCGCGACATCGCCCGGCAGCAGTTTCACCAGGCCGAACACGATGAAGGTTGCGAGCACGATCACCGGCGCCGCCTGCAGCAGGCGGCGCCCGATCACGCGAAGCGCTGAGGATTGCGCCACCGGTCAGCTCTCGAGCCAGACGCCTTCATATTTCGGCTTGCCGAGCAGGTTGGGTTTGTAGCCCTTGACCTTGGACGACAGCGCGTCGAGCTCGAACTGGAAGGCGAGCGGACATACCAGCGCATTTTCCATGACGATGCGCTGCACTTTCGAAAACGCCTTCTTGCGCTCGTCGATGTTCTCGGTGAGGCGCGTCGCCTTCAGCGCATCCGGCAGGTCGGCCGGCACGTCGGCGCGGCCGGCGTTGAAGTAGGACTCTTTCGAATACATCAGCGTGTAGGTCAGGCTCGGATCGGGGCGGCCCGTCCATGCGGATATCAGGCCGGCGCCCTTCTTGTCCTTGCCGAAAAAGGCAGCGCTCATTTCTGCGATCGAACCATTGGTGAATTTCGCTTTCAATCCCACCTTGGCAAGCTGTTCGATGATGATCTCCTCACGGCGGATCGAATCCTGGTCCGTATAACCGATGAGATCGAGCTCGAAGCCCTGCGGAATGTTGGCCTCCTTCAGAAGCGCGCGCGCCTTGTCGAGGTCGTGCGGATAGAGCTTGGCGACCTCCGCGTCATAGGCCCAGTGCGAAGAGGGCAGGTTCATGAAGGCCGGCTCGCCAACGCCTTCGAGCGTCGCTTTCACGAAAGTCGCACGGTCGACGGCGTGGTTGATCGCCTTGCGCACGCGAATGTCGTCGAACGGCGGCTTGCCCCAATTGTAGTAGATCTGCACGCAATAGACGGTCGGGCCCTGCGCCTGCTGCACGTTGGAAGCGCGCGCCAGCACGGCCTTTTGCCGCGCGGGGAGGGCGTAGGCGACGTGGTTCTGACCCGCCACGACAGAGCGCACGCCGGTCGCGACTTCCGGAATGATCGCGAATTCGATTCCGTCGAGATGGCGTTCGGCGGCGCGCCAGTATTTATCGTAGCGCTTGAGCACGATCTTCTCGTTGTCGGTCCAGCTCACGAATTCATAGGCGCCGGCGCCGACGGGCTTGCGATCGATGTTGCCGCTCGCCTTCACCGCGGTCGGCGAGACCATCATGCCGGCGCGGTCCGAGAGAATGCCGGGCAGAGCCGCGTCCGGCTGCGACAGTTTCAGCGTCACCTGCAGCGGTCCGGTCGCTTCGACTGCGGATACGGTCGCAAGGTCGGCCTTGATGTTGGAACGCGCTTCGCTCTTGGCCCGTTCCAAATTGAACTTCACGGCTTCGGCATCGAGCGGCGTGCCGTCGTGGAAGGTCACGCCCGAGCGGATGTTCAGCACGAGCGTCTGCGGGTCGGTGAACGACCATGACGCAGCGAGTCCGGGCTTCGGCTTCAGCGTCTCGTAGTCCCATTCCACCAGCGTATCGTACATCGGGTAGAGCATCGTATGGTCGGAGCCGGCGCCGCCGGTCTGCGGGTCGAGGCTCGACGGATTGGCGTTGGCCGAGACTTTCAGCACGCCGCCTTTCTTCGGCGCGCCCTGCGCCAGCGCGGAGCCGTTGATCAGCGCCGATGCGCTCGCCGCGCCCGCCAGCGCCATCGCCTCGCGCCGCGTCAGCCGGCCGAAATTGTGTCCCTCTGCCATGTCACCCTCCCTGGTGTGCTGCGCCGGCTGTTGCGCCGGCTTTCGTTGTTTCTGTCGCAAGTTGTTCCGCGAAATGACAGGCCGCCCAATGATCCCGCGCAATCTCGCGCCAGTCCGGCGTGCGTGCGGCGCAGATGTCGGCGGCATGCGCGCAGCGCGTGCGGAAATGGCAGCCGGACGGCGGGTTGATCGGGCTCGGTATCTCGCCTTCCAGCAGGATGCGCTCACCCGTGCGCATATGCGAGGGGACCGGCTCGGGCTCGGCCGACAGCAGTGCGCGCGTGTAGGGATGGATGGCGGCGTCCGTGACGGCTTCCGCCGGCCCGAGTTCCACGAGACGCCCGAGATAGGCGACCGCGATCCGGTCGCTGATGTGCGACACGACGGACAGGTCGTGCGTGATGAAGAGATAGGTGAGCCCGAGTTCGCGCTGCAATTCGGCGAACAGGTTCAGCACCTCGCCGCGGATGGACATGTCGAGCGCGGCGACCACTTCGTCGCAGACGATCAGTTCCGGGTTCATCGTCAATGTGCGCGCGATGACGGCGCGCTGCTTCTGCCCGCCGGACAATTGGTGCGGATAGCGCGCGGCGACTTCGGCCGGCAGGCCGACGCGCGCCAGCGCCTGCAAGGCGCCCTCCCGCCGCTCCCCAGCAGAGCCGATGCCCGCGATCTCCAGCGGCTCCATCACGGAGGACAGGATTGTGCTGCGCGGATTGAGCGCGGCGTTCGGGTCCTGAAACACGATCTGCCAGGCCCGCCGCGCCGCGCGAAATTCCCGCGCGGAAAGCGTCGCGGGATCGAGGCCGTCGTGCAGGATCGCGCCGCCGGTCGGCTTGACGAGATGCACGACCGCGCGGCCGATGGTCGTCTTGCCCGAGCCGGATTCGCCGATCAGCCCGAATGTCTCGCCCTTGAAAATGTCGAACGAAACGCCATCG